>JYMV01018179.1_pt1 | contig 11937 bp, 9 predicted proteins | sample 338911 | NCBI WGS metagenome assembly JYMV01 (sample SAMN03354496, study PRJNA234377) | hydrothermal vent metagenome | biome: Deep sea; feature: Hydrothermal plumes at the Eastern Lau Spreading Center, Western Pacific Ocean; material: Seawater | place: Tonga | collected 2009 | depth 2000 m m
CAGTTTCCCACCTTCTTTCTCATTTCAAATTGGGTGGTGATACCCGCTGCTTTTCTGATTTTGTATGTTGGCGTATCGCTATTTGTTGTCTCCTGGATTCCACTGGTGGCGCAATTCCTTGGTAGCGTTTTGTACTATATCATTGCCGGGTTGAACAAATGTATTTTCGTTATTGAAAGCTTGCCTCATTCATTGATGCAGGGTTTTTGGATCGGTGTTTTGGAAACCTGGCTGATTTATCTTGTCATCATCACGGTGATAGCTTTCATTATCCGGTTGGAGTATAGGTGGGTGGTTGTTGGGGCTTTTGCGGCAATCTTATTGTCGGTCAATCTTGCCTATGAATCCTTTGTTCAAAGCGACCAAAAGGCAATTGTTGTTTATCATGTTCCCAACGAAAGTGCGATAGACTTTATAGATGGGACCCAAAATTTTATGATTGCTGAAAGTTCTCTGACCTCTGATTGGAGCAAAATGCTTTTTCACATAAAGCACAATTGGTGGGAATCGGGGGTTCACAAACATCAATTCATATCGAATAAAGAAAAACTGGAAACCGCAAATTTTTGGAACAGCGTAGGTTTTATTCAGTTTCACGATAAGAGGATTGTGATCGTTGATAAGCCCATTTTGAAAGCAGCCGGAACGGAAAAGCTGAAAGTTGACTTGCTCATTTTGTCCGGTAACGTCCGAATGGAAGTAGCGGAACTACAGGAAATTTATGAGTTCGAAAAATTGGTGATCGATTCTTCAAACAAAAAATGGCGTGCAAAGCAATGGGTAACTGAATGTGAGCGACTTTCGATAAAACATCATTCGGTTTTCACAAATAAGGCATTTGTTTGGGCTATTTGAATTCCGGGATTTCTTCGAGTTTTAAAATCGTTTCGTATACCTTTTCAAGTTGTTCTGAAGAAATGCAATAAGGCGGAAGAATATAAACGACATTTCCCAGCGGTCTCAGTAAAATATCATGAGCAATAAAAAAATCATATAAATTATCCCTCATAGCATTGAAATAGTTAGATTCACCTTCATTCTTAACGTCAAATGCCAGGATGGTTCCCTGAACCCGTATGTTTTCAGCAAAAGAAGTTGTCTGGAGTTTGGCGGCAAATTCTAAATGGCGTTGGTTGATTGTTTCCCTTTGGTTTGTACATTCCTTTTTCAAAAGTAGATGAAGGCTTGCGAGCCCTGCCGCGCAACCCACAGGATTAGCTGTGAAGGAATGTCCGTGGAAAAAGGTCTTCATCTTATCATCAGACAAAAAAGCTTCATATAGATCTTCTGAACAACTGGTTAAACCCATCGGTAAAGTGCCGCCTGTCAACCCTTTGGAAAAACACATAATATCAGGTTGAGAGGGCATGAATTCAGAAGCAAAAAGTTTACCTGTCCGTCCGAATCCGGTCATCACTTCATCGGCAATTGTTAAAACATTGTGGGCTTTACATAATTGCAGTAACTCATCCAATGCATCAGCCCCGTACATATTCATTCCTGCAGCACCTTGCACCAGCGGTTCGTAAATAAAGGCTGCTATGTCATCACTTTCCAAAACAGCGCTGAGTTCTGCCTTTGACTGATCTTCTTTTCCTTGAACCGGAACTTCAATGAAATGAACCTCAAAAAGCAATGAAAGAAACGCCTTTGTAAAAGCCCCGCGGCCACTTACGGACATCGCGCCAAAAGTATCGCCATGAAAGGCATTTTTCAATGCCACAATCTTTCTCTTTTGTGTCCCTCTGTTTTCCCAAAATTGCAAAGCCATTTTGATGGCCACTTCCACAGCCGTAGATCCATTGTCGGAAAAAAAAACTTTTGATTGGTTGCCAGGAAGAATGGATAAAAGCTGCTCTGCCAACTCCACGGCTGGTTCATGTGTAAAACCTGCAAAAATTACATGTTCTAACTTGTTGAGTTGCTCATAAATTTTCTGTGCTATGAAGGGATGCGAATGCCCATGTAAATTCACCCACCACGATGCAATTGCATCAATGAGTATCCGGCCGTTTTCGAGGGTAAGTTCTGCTCCTTGGGCTTTCAACACAGGCAATGGTGGACTGGCCGTTTTCATCTGTGTTAATGGGTGCCAGATTACCTGATTGTCGCGTTCGGGAAGTGTCATTGATTTATGAGTTTTTGTAATTGTTGTTTCAGTTTGACTGCGTATGCAGAGACCATTTCTCGATCAATTTTTTTCTCTTGCAAAATTTTCCCCAGGCAAAAAACCTTTGAATTTTTGAGAATGAAATTTTCCGTTTCCGGCACCTCGGGGCCATTAAAGATCAAACCTGCCAATTCGATGTTTCGCCTTTTTAAAGCCTCAATTGAAAGAAGGGTGTGGTTGATGTTGCCCAGATAATTTTGCGAAACCAGCACAACCGGGATATCCAATTGTTGAATCAGATCAATGATGAGGAAGTCATTGTTTAGCGGCACCAACAAACCACCGGCACCTTCAACAATTAAATTGGGGTTTTCTGAATCCGGGACCGAAAAACGTGATGGTTGGATTTCGACATTTTCAACCCTGGCAGCTGCATGAGGGGAAGCTGGCGTTTTGAAGATATAAGATTCAGGATGAAAGGTAGAGGTTTTATTTATCACCAGACTTTTCACCGTTTGGGTATCAGTGCATGGTTCGGTTCCAGCCTGTACCGGTTTCCAGTAATCGGCCTGTAACGCCTCGGTAAGAATAGCCGAAACAACTGTTTTCCCTACATCGGTGCCGATTCCCGAAACAAACAATTTCATGGTGTAAACCGGTTTATCGTGTTAGCCAATACGCGAATTTGTTGTTCTGTGTTGAAGCTATGAATGCTGATCCGCAAGCGTTCTTTTCCTTTTGGCACGGTTGGGAAAAGAATGGCCTTGACAAAAATATTTTCTTCAAGCAGGCCTATTGATAATTGCTTGGCTTGTTCATTTCCCGAAACTACTAAACTGATGATGTGATGTGTGCCGGCCACTATTTTATTTCTGATTTCCGGTCTGAGGCATTGTTTGAATAGGGTAGACAACTTTTGGATTTTCGTTCGTCTGTGGTTCCAGTTTGACATGATGTGATAGGCGAGTTTTACACATTGAATGCTGTGTAAAGGCAAAGCGGTTGTGTAAATGAAAGGATGGGCATAATTGATCAGATATTGCCTCAGTATGTTTGGGCCTATCACGACTGCCCCATGACAACCGAGTGCTTTTCCGAATGTGACTGTCCTGGCAAAAACCGCTGTTTCCAGGCCGAGCATCGACACTTGGCCTTCTCCTTTATTGCCAAAAACCCCGACAGCATGAGCCTCGTCAACGATCAGTTCTGCATTGAAGCTTTTACACAATTCAACCAGCTTTTCCAGGGGGGCTAAATCGCCATCCATGCTGTAAATGGATTCAACAACCACATATTTTCTCCCTTCCGAATCACCAAGCTTTGCTGCAAGTTCTACCAAGTTGTTATGGGCAAAAGAAACGCTTTTCCCACGGCTCAGTTTAATACCATCTTTTAGGGAAGTATGAACATATTCATCAAAAAAAATCCAATCGTTTTCTGAGGCTATACATGAAAGCAACCCCAGGTTGGCATCAAAACCAGAATTAAAAATCAAACCACTTTCGGCCCCGTGATAGCAGGCTATGAAATCTTCAATGTCTTCAGTTGCCTGGTAATTTCCTGAAATCAACCTTGAACCGGTAGAGCCGTTGGCAGTTGCAAGGTGAAAGTTCTCATTCTGTTCTCTTCTGAATTTAAGAAGGGCAGAATTTGCTAAACCGAGGTAATCGTTCGAACAAAAGTCTATTTTGTCATGGTTATGGTATAACTCACGAATGTACCCTTCCTCTTCCCGTTGGGTGAGTTTGTATTTTAAGCGGTCGCTTACACTTAAAATACTTGTTGGATTTTTCGTTTCAGTCATGTAACAATCCTTAGAGGTTTTTCAAACCTCATGTACTTCGGGCTGGAACTCACTTTTAAAAGACTCTCGAGGCCGCAATCCTAATTTTGTGAAAAGCGCTTGATCGGCATCTACTCCGGGGTTTGGTGTGGTCAGTAATTTGTCACCCGAAAAAATGGAGTTGGCACCAGCCATAAAACAAAAAGCTTGTTCCACTTCCGACATTTCGGTCCTTCCGGCCGAGAGCCTGACCATTGCTTTGGGCATCGTGATGCGGGCGGTTGCGATCATACGCACCATTTCCCAGACAGAAACCCGTGATTGATCTGCCAATGGGGTTCCCTTCACCGGAACTAGGGCATTAACCGGAACGGATTCGGGGTGTTTGGTCATAGTGGCGAGAGTATGCAACATGGCGATTCGGTCTTCATCGGTTTCGCCCATGCCTATGATTCCACCGCTGCATACGCTTATATTGGCCTGGTTCACGTTTTCAATCGTTTTGAGCCTGTCATCAAAATTGCGTGTGGTAATTATTTCCTCATAAAATTCTTCAGATGTATCGAGATTATGGTTATAGGCATACAGGCCTGCTTCTTTCAACCTGGCAGCCTGTTCCCCTGTCAGCATTCCCAAAGTGCAGCACACCTCAAGTCCAAGTCCATTAACAGCTCTCACCATTTCAAGCACTTTGTCAAAATCGGAGTTATCCCGGACCTCCCGCCAGGCAGCTCCCATACAAAAACGGGTTGAGCCTGATTCTTTAGCCAAAACGGCTGCCGATAGCACTTCATCGATTGCCATGAGTTTTTCAGTTTGAAGACCGGTATGATAACGCGCTGCCTGTGGGCAATATGAGCAATCTTCAGGGCAGCCACCGGTTTTAACAGAAAGCAAGGTACATATCTGCACTTCCCCCAAATCGTGATGAATTTGGTGAACATTGGAAGCCCTGTGGACCAGTTCCAGAATTGGGGAATGGTAAATTCCGGCTATTTCATCTTTTGTCCAGTCATTTCGGATTTCAGCCATACTTGCGATTTTCAGCAAAAATAGATTTTATCTCAAAAGTAGGGTGGTTTAAGCAAGACAATCGCATCAAAATTACTTTTTCAACCCACTGAGCTATGAACTCGCAGGAAGATGATCAAACTTTCACAAAGCTTGTAAAGGGATGCGTTTCAAGGTTTTTAGCCACTGTGAAATAAGATGCCATTACACCGTGGGTTAAGCCATGGAATCAAGGTGGATCCGGTAATTTGTGTTCAACCAAATTTTCAACTTAGTTTTGGCTTTGATGAAAACCTTGAAACAATTCCTCTTTCTTTTCCTGGCCATCGTGTTGTTATTGATTTTGTTTGAAATCGTTTTGGGTGCTTTTTTTATGGTTAAGGACCGTAATCTCTGCAGAAATGAGGTGAGGGATTATCCATACCTATATTACTTGTTCAAGGAAACTGATGACACTGACCATTATGGTTTTAAAACCAAATATCGGCAGGATAAGGCGGAAGGTGTTTATCGCATCGTGTTGATTGGAGGCAGTGTTGCCCGTGGCCGTGAACCGGAAACCAGTATTGCAGCTTACCTTGAAAAGGAGCTCAATACAGAAAACCAAGGACTAAAATTTGAAGTGGTGAATGCTGGCATTTCAGCTTTCGTAGTTGAGCAGGAGTTTTTATTGGTTCAATTAATTCTACAGGATTTTCATCCCGATCTGGTTATCAGTCTCGATGGATACAATGACCTGTTAACCTACAAAATAAACCTGCTCAATAACTCACCATTCATACTACCACCCCATAATTGGCAGGTGTTTCAGGTAATTGGGGAAAATGAAACCCAACGAAAATTTTATTCAAGATTTAGTTACTTATTTCGAAACATTCACAGAATGTACAATTTTTATCAGCGGACTCTGAAAAAAAGTTCTTTTGATTTAAACGAGGTATCAAATGAACAATTGAACAAAGTAAATGACACTTACTGGAATGTGGTAAGGGACACCAGGGATTTTTGTAAAGTAAAAGGGATTGAATACTTGCATTTTCTTCAACCAGTTAAGTTTCATTTGTTCAGCGACAAGACCGATAATGGAAATGATTATGAAAAACTGATGACGCAGCTTTACTCGCTTTTCGACTCCACCGCGGCAAGTTGCCCTTATGCCCAAACCCTTTCGGATGTGTTGGATGGATATGAAACTTTGTATATTGATCAATGTCATGTGAAAAACGAAGGACATGCTTTGATTGCCACGAAAATGGCTACTGACATTCGAAAGCGATTTATGCCCGGGGTGAAGTTAGAAGTGGTTGACTCAAATACTACCTCCACAGATTTCTTTAAAACTGAATAATTTTGGATATTTGATTTTGAAGACCATGAAAAATACAGTTATCAGTGTACTGCTCGTAGTGCTTGTAAGCTTTGCTGGTTTTGTTGGTTACATGGGTTTGTTTGATGAATGGATCATTGACCAAAAACCTTTTGGCCCCTGGAAAATTGTTTACATAGAGCAAAGTGGAAAATACAGTCAAACCAGTGAATCCATTGAAAAAATTGCTGCAACTTTAAACGAACTTCAAGTTGATCCAAAATTTCCATTGGCAGTGTTTTACGGTAATTCTCGGGAAGTGCCGGATGACAAACTTCGCAGTGATGTGGGTTTTGTGCTGAACAAAGACGATTTACCGAAAATCAGGCAATTGTCATCAGAGTTTAAAACACGTGACCTTGAAAAACAGATGTATATATTTACGGATTTTCCTGTCAAGAACTTTCTATCTTATATAATCGGGCCAATGGTTTGTTATGCGCGATTGCAGAAATATTGTAAGAAAATGAAACTAAAATTTGATTACTCCATCGAGTTATACCGCGAGGGCAGGATTTACTTTTTGGTTCCAAAAGTAAAGCAAGAGGGAAAATGAATTTCCAACAAATTGTCGAAAACCTGAAATCGTACTTGCAAAGTGGAAAGAAGATTTTTACAAGTTCTTCTTTTCAAACGCATAGTCTTCCTCTGTTGCACATGTTGTCGCGAATGACTTTTAGAATTCCTGTTTATTTTCTTGACACCGGTTTTCATTTTCCTGAAACACTGAAATTTCGTGATGAAGTTGCTGATTTGTTCGATATTGAATTGACCAATCTTAGATCAGAAATCCCTAAAATACAGCAGAGGAATCGGTCAGCGAGGTTTTTATTTACCAGCGATCCTGATTTCTGTTGTAACCTGAATAAGGTTCTGCCTCTTGATCCGATCTTGGCCTCGCACGATGTTTGGATTGCGGGCGTCAGGCGCGACCAAAGTTCGGTACGTCAGGAAATGAGTACCGAGCAGCCCTCAAAATTTGGTTGTATGCGTTTTCATCCGATTTTGGATTGGACAAACCGCGACATTGAAAAATACATCAAGGAATTTAATCTTCCACGCCATCCACTTGAGGAACTAGGGTACTTATCGGTTGGTTGTGAGCCTTGTTCCAGGAAATTCGATTTTGAACTGGCTGCCGATGAAAGATTAGGCCGCTGGTTCGGAATGAACAAAACTGAATGTGGTTTGCATACTGATTTGTTAAAAAATGCCGAAAATTGAGAAGTGATAGAAATAGTACCAGTTATTAGGTGTTCAGGGCAATTATTTGGATATGCATTCGGTAGTAAGTCAGATGCAGAAGGCTGAACTAGGTTAGCAAGAAACGGTCAACCTTATTTAGGATTGGACACACCTATTATCGATACATACCAATCACATCGAATACTTTTTAACTTCGGACGTTCTTTTTTAAACTGAAATGTCACAAAAGATCAAATCCATGAGAATTCTAATAACCGGAGGGGCTGGTTATATCGGAACAGAGTTGGTGAAAGCCCTTACGGCCAAAACAGAAATTGGGGAGATTGTTATTTACGATAACTTAAGCCGAAAAAACCACAATCTTTTTCTAAGTCATTTCCCGAAAATAGAAGCAAGCATACGTTTTGTGCAAGGTGATTTGCTCGACTCACGAAAACTGGCCAGAGAACTCGAGGGAATCGAAGAAGTATATCACCTGGCAGCGAAAGTTTCAACCCCTTTTTCGAATGAAGACCCGCATTCTTTCGACCAGGTAAACCATTGGGGTACTTCGGAATTGGGATATGCTGTGGAAAACAGTAATGTAAAAAAATTGGTTTACATGAGCAGCACATCCGTGTATGGGGTGCACTCCGAAAAAGTGGATGAAAACACTGAGCCAACACCAGGGACCCATTATGGTATATCAAAATTGCGGGGCGAAAAAATGTTGGAACGACTTTCGGACAAGCTCAATCTGTTCATCCTCCGTTGTGGTAATGTTTATGGTTACAGCCCAAGCATGCGTTTCGATGCTGTTTTGAACAAATTTCTTTTCAAGGCACATTTTAACAGGCATATTACCATTCATGGCAGCGGAAAACAGCAACGTTCGTTTGTGCATATTTCTAATGTGGTGAAAGTACTAGAAGCTATTTTGGCCGGAAAAGCCGCTGCCGGGATTTACAACCTGGTAGAACATAATACATCTATTTTAGAATTAGCTGCTATACTAAATGAAATGTATCCCGATTTGGAAATGAGTTTCCTGCAGCAAAACGTACAGATGAGAAACCTTGTGGTTGAACCCAAAGGGAAGTTAGCAGAATTGGGTTTGATCGAATTTCGTGACCTGAAAAGCGAGCTGGAAAAATTTGCTTCAAGGTTAGGGTTTTGAAATAAGCGGGGTATTCGGTTGCCGGGTTTTCATCCTTCAAGTTATAAACAGTTTATCAATCTCCCCAAATTAAAATGGGGAGGACAAATGCCCTCCCCATTTAGTGCAAGAAAACCCCACCGCACTATCTGGCTATCACCAGTTTTTCGATTTGTTTATTGCCATCACCATCGGTTATGATAATCTGGTAGAGGCCATTGGCAAGTTGATCGGTTTTTAAGTCAACAACAGCACTGTTGCTTAAACCTTTGGCTACATGGACAACAGCCAATTTTCCGCCAATGTCAAAGACTTTAACCGTAACATCCTGAACTTCATCGTTCAACGAGAAGAATAAGGTAGTTCTGTCGGATGCAGGATTTGGATGCATTTTGAATGACGCAGGTTTGTAGCGTTCAAACAGTTCCTCACCGCTGTACTCAACATTTCCGTTCTTGTTGGCTGAGCCGTAGAAACAGTCAAGTGGTGTAAGCAGGTTTACATCATAGTCCTCGGTTTCACCAAGACTGTATGATCCGCAAGCAGCAGTCCACTGGTCACTGACCTGGAACCGTAGCCGTGTACATCCACTGCACGCCCAGTTTGGTATGGTGAATACTGCATTTTTTGATGTTCCACCATATCCTTGCCAGGTCAATTCACCGGGATCGTCAAAGTCGGCATCCATATTGAAGTCAATCCACAACCTCCAGCGTAGTGAAGTTCCTTGAGGAACATTGTTCCATCCAGCTCTGAGGTTGACAACGTATGTTACACCTGCATTCAGGCCAACGTGGCACTTGTTGGCGTAGTAGTATCCACCGTTGTCGCCCGTTATAATTGGCCCAACTTTTCGCAACCACAGATTGCCATTGTCTGTACCATTCGACTGGCAGTAGTTCTGTGTAAAACATGGACCGGGTATGGTGAAGAACGGCACAATTCCATTCCTTTTCTCGGCTATGCAAGTATTGTGGTAAGTAACTCCATCGCAACCACAAACCGGTGCATAAACTGCTGGGCAAGGATCGTTGTTGATCAGGCTTGAGTCAACACATCCTGAAGCCAATACACTGTCGCAAAAGACATCATAGCAGTTACCGAATGGGTCCCAGATGGTCAGGCAAGCCCAATAAGTTCCGGTTGTCATATACGTGTGCTGAGGGTTCGAATCGGTAGAAGTTGTTCCGTCTCCAAAGTCCCATTCAAACTGTGTGTAATTGCCCGTTGACTGGTTTTGGAAGAACACTATGGGGCAATCAATACAATGTTGCCAATCGAAATCTGCCTCACACACAGGGTTACAAGGACCTTGCGAGAAGGTTGTGATGCCATAATGGCTAATGGCCACACACTGGTTAGGATAAGTCACGCTGTCACAACCACAAACCGGTTGCCAGATAGCCGGGCAAACCAATGTAGGTGCAATCTGACTTGGTGTGATACATCCTACCGCGTATACCGGGGCACACTCGGTATCGTAACAAGCATTGAGCGGATTCCAAATAGTCAGGCATACATAGTACCAGCCTGTGGTGTCATACTCATGCGCCACAACAGAACCTGTAGTTGTAGTTCCATCTCCGAAATCCCAAATTGCGTTCGTGTAGTTTCCTGTTGAAATATCGAAGAAATAAATAGTGTTTGTGTTGCTTGGATATGCCACTACAAATTCAGCATCACAAACTGGTGTGCTACAAGGCCCTTGCAGCCAGGAAGTAACCCCTCCGTAGTTGAGTGCAATACAACTGTTTGTGTAGGTGTTGTTGTCACAACCACAAACCGGATCGAGGATAAGTGTGCAAAGCGCGGTTGTATCTATCCGGCTTGAATCTTGGCAACCATAAGAAATTACGGTATCACAATATTGGTCATAGCATTGCGTATTCGGGCTGAGAATCTTCAAACACACAACGTAAGTTCCGGGATGCGCGTAGAGGTGTGCCGGATTTTGGTCCTGCGAAGTGTTCCCGTCACCGAAGTCCCACATATAAACCGATGGGTTTCCGGTTGATTGATCGAAGAAATGAATGGAATTATCAATAGAAATATACGCATAAGTGAAATCTGCCACGCAAGGCAACTGGCTGGTACATAGCCCAGGCCGCCAATCGGTAACGCCATGATAATTGTAGGCAACGCATGAGTTAGAATAAGTAACACTGTCGCAACCGCAAACTGGATCGTAAATGGCCGGGCATGCAATTGTGTGATCAATCACTGATGGGTCTACACATCCGGGTACTGTTACGCTGTCGCAGAATGTATCCGAACAGGTCAATCCTCCGGTGCCACCTGCAGTGATTGTCAGACAGACCAAGTACCTTCCCGGTGTTGGGTAGATATGATCCGGGTTTTGGGCATTTGATGTATGTCCGTCACCAAAGTCCCATTGCCATGAATTAATTCCACTGGCTGGAATTGATTGATCGGTGAAGAAAACAGTTGGTCCCCAGATGCCAATATTATAGGTAAAGTCGGCACTACAGGCCGGATAAACGCATGGGCCGTTGGACCATGACTTAACGCCATTCTGGTAATAAGCGATGCATTGGTTGGCATAAGTGATGTTATCACAACCACAGACGGGTTGATAGATATTTGTGCAAAGAACAAGGTCATCAATTAAACAGGTATCAATACATTGATGAGTTCCTACAGTTATTGTATCACAATAGGTGTCGGAACAGGGTACTCCACCAACATTTCCTGTGGCTGTTACGCATACTACGTAAGTGCCTGCACATCGAAAACAATGTGAAGGGTGTTGATCGGTGGAAGTGGTGCCATCACCAAAATCCCAGCTAAGGCTATTAGCAGCGGTATTGATGGTGCGCGAAAAGTCAACGCACGTGCTTCCACCCGAAGCGTTATGGTCAAAATCGGCATGGCATCCGGTTGGGCAAGGCCCCGAAAAATAGTTTGCCACCCCAAAATGGTTCCTGGCAATACAGGCATTGCTGTAGGTAACTCCGTCACAACCGCACACGGGTTGATAAACAGAAAAACAGTTAACCGTTGAGTCTATCAGTACTGGATAGATACACACATCTTGTGTGTTGGCTAACTGTGTAACATCAATTGTGGTTTGGGCATTCGATTGCCAAAACACACCGCAACACAATGTTGTGAGTATAATTGGCAGGAAAAGTCTTGTTAAATGCTTTCTCATGACTATAGATTTTAAAGTGCCTGTTCTTCGGTTTTAGTGAAACAATTTTGTTTGGCCGGTTTGCAAGCAAGGTTGTGGAATAATTATGGGTTCGAAAGTAAGGTGATCATCAAGTGCGGGCAACAACAAAAAATCATATTTTCCGTTAATTTTC
>JYMV01034820.1_pt1 | contig 11935 bp, 8 predicted proteins | sample 338911 | NCBI WGS metagenome assembly JYMV01 (sample SAMN03354496, study PRJNA234377) | hydrothermal vent metagenome | biome: Deep sea; feature: Hydrothermal plumes at the Eastern Lau Spreading Center, Western Pacific Ocean; material: Seawater | place: Tonga | collected 2009 | depth 2000 m m
GGTCCCTCTACGCTCAGTGGCCTTTGGTTGCGGGTATGCAGAAATGTCCTCGCCGCGAGCGATTACACCACACGCAAAGAGTGCCTGTCTCTAAGGCGATCGAAGCGTTTAAACTGTACACCAGTTTTCCGGAGCAAATGCAGGGGATGGGCTGAGTAATGACTTGGATGGTTGGCGTCGACGTGGGTGGGACATTCACCGACTTCTTTGCGCTCAATGAGTCGACCGGTGCCTTCCATGTAGGCAAGTACCCCTCGACACCCGATAACCTGGCTTATGCGGTTACACAGGGTTTGATCGATCTTGCGGCTGCTAACGACCTTGAGCTCGTTGCATTGCGACACCTGTCTCACGGGACGACTGTAGCGACCAATGCCTTGATTCAACGTAAAGGGGGCAGGGTCACCCTTTTGACGACGCGCGGTTTCGCCGATCTGCTTGAAATTTCACGTCAGACGCGACCTCATATGTACGACCTCTACCAGGATCATCCGCCACCGCTGGTGCCCCCTGAGCGTCGTCTTGAGGTTACCGAGCGGATCACCGACGGGGGTGAAGTGTTGGTTGAGCTTACGGACGACGCAGTTGCTGAAGCGTGCGCGTCAGTCAAAGCATCCAAGCCGCAAGCGTGTGCTGTGTGCCTGTTGTTTGCGTTTCAGAACGACGAGCATGAGCAACGCCTGTGTGCCGCGCTTGCACAGGCAATACCGGATGTCTATGTTTCCTCCTCATCTGCTGTGCAATCTGAGTTTCGTGAAGTGGAGCGATTTTCTACCACGGTACTGAATGCCTACCTGCAGCCGGTGATGGCCGACTACATTAGTGAACTCGAAACTGAGCTGACGCGCGTAGCGCCAAGTGCAAGCCTGGGCCTTAATCAGTCCAGCGGAGGGTTGATGTCCCTGGCTCGTTCGCGGGATCTCCCCATCCGCACGGCCCTGTCGGGCCCAGCGGCGGGCGTTGTTGGAGCAGCTCATATAGCGCGGCAGGTCGATCGCCCTAATGTCATTACCCTTGATATGGGCGGAACCAGCGCCGATGTTGCGTTGATTCGAGGGGCCTCGGTGCCAATTGCGTTTGGACGCGAAGTGGCTGGATTCCCTATACGGATGCCGATGGTTGATGTGGAAACAGTGGGTGCTGGAGGAGGTTCCATCGCGTGGATCGATCGCGATGGTTTGGTAAAGGTCGGCCCACACAGTGCAGGTGCCTCACCGGGTCCGGCCTGTTACGGGCAAGGGGGTCGTGATGCTACTGTGACCGATGCCAATCTATTTCTAGGCCGCCTAAGTCAGGGCGGGTTATTGGGTGGCGCAATGGCGCTGGACCTGGATCAAGCTCGTCAAGCCGTTGAAGGCATTGCGCAAAAGTTGGAAACCTCCACGGTGCGGGTGGCACGCGGTGTGATTGATATCGTGGTGGCTAATATGGTTCGGGCGATTCGCACCATTTCTGTGGAACAAGGTCATGATCCCAGAGATTATGTTCTGATGCCCTTTGGTGGTGCGGGCCCATTGCACGCCCGTGATGTGGCAACGAATCTTGGTATTCGAGAAATTCTTGTACCAGCAGCTCCCGGGATTGTGTGCGCACATGGATTGGTAGTTTCAGACCTGCAGGAAGATTTTGTCGTGGGTCGTCGATTGCGATTGATCGATAGTGAGTTGAAGGTCATTGCTGGAGTACTGGAAACGTTGGAAAAAGAGGCAGCAGCCTGGTTTAACGAAGAAGATGTGCGGCCAGAGACTCGGCAGGTATCAGTTCGTCTTGATATGCGATATGTAGGGCAGAATTTCGAACTGGCGGTTCCATTGTCGCAGGGAAACGATGGGAAACACGTTGCGTTTGAAAACATTGACCCCCTGCGCCGTGCGTTTTTCCGAATCCATGAAGAGAGCTATGGATATCACAACCCAGAAGATCCGATTGAAATAATTAATTTTCGCCTCACTGCCCGCGGTCGAGTGCATCCATTGGTGGAATTCAAGGGTACGGCTGATACAAAGGAATCCTTAACGGCAATGGGGACTCGAGCTGTTGTTTTCGAGCAAGACGCGGCAGTTCAGTGCCGGGTTGTTCACCGCCACGAGCTTAGCGCCGGGGATGAAGTCACCGGCCCCGCCGTCATAGAGCAGCTCGATGCCACCACGCTTGTGTATCCTGGTGACGCAGCACGGGTCGATAATTTTGGAAATCTCCTGATCTCGCTTGGTGTATAACCGCTATGAATTCGATCGATCCAATTACGCTTGAAATCGTATTTAACGCGTTGCGTTCGGTTACGGACGAGACCTACGTCGCGTTGATGAAGTCTGCCTACTCGACCAATATCAAAGAGCGTCATGATCATTCGACTGCGATCATGGACCCCGGTGGTCGGTTGGTCGCGCAATCAGCGGGTTCATTGCCGATTCATATAGCGTCGATGAGTGGGCTCATGAGTGCGTTATTTGAAAAGTTCGATGGCAACATTCATGAAGGGGACATTTTTGTCTCCAACGATCCGCACGAAGCGGGCGGCACTCATCTGCCTGATATCAACCTGGCGATGCCGGTTTTTGTCAATGGGGAGATTCACAGCTTTGTTTGTAACATTGCACATCACGCCGATGTCGGCGGCATGGCGCCGGGCAGTATGGCGGGCGGTATGTCAGAAATCTATCAAGAGGGTCTTCGCATACCGGTAATCCGATTATTCCGTCGAGGCGAACTGGTAACCGATATTCTTGATCTCCTGTTGCTGAATGTGCGCGTTCCGCTTGAGCGACGGGGTGATTATTTTGCTCAGATTTCGGCATGCCGATTGGGGGAACGTCGATTGCAGGAAGTGATCTTGAAGCATGGCAAAGCGGCATTAACTGCAGCCTACTCAGACATTATTTCGCGTACCCAGCGGAGGATGGCAGACGGCGTTGAGTCTATTCGCGACGGAACATATACCTTTGGTGACGTGATGGACGGCGATGGTCTGGGTACGTTTGATGTGGCGATTGTCGTTGCGGTTCATGTCAATGGCAGGGAGATTACTTTTGACTTTTCGGGAACCGCCGACCAGGTCAAGGGCAATATCAATGTCACCTTGAATGCCACTCAGGCCGCGGTGTGTTACAGCCTGAAGGCACTGCTTGATCCTGAGATTCCTAATAATCAAGGTGTCCTGGATGCGGTGCAGATCGTCGCGCCCGCGGGCACGTTGGTCAACGCTGTTTTTCCCGCGCCAGTGGCCGCGCGCGCGAACACTTGCCAGAGAATTATCGACGTAGTTCTTGGGGCCTTGGCGGAGGCATTTCCCGAGCGTGTAGTTGCGGCGGCGAATGGTGCCAATACCACGGCTGTTTTCTCAGGCATCGACCCGCGTAGTGGGGCATCGTATCTTTATCTCGAGACCCTGGGTGGTGGCATGGGAGGGCGACCCATGAAAGACGGCAAAGACGGTGTGCAAGTCCACATTACCAACACCTCGAATCTTCCGATCGAAGCAATCGAGATGGAATACCCGCTTTTGGTAGAGGAGTACAGCCTGGTCACGGACTCGGCGGGTGCTGGGCGTTTTCGGGGCGGGATGGGGTTGCGGCGGGTTGTGCGACCCCGCGGACACGATTGTATTTTTAATGGTGCGGGCGAAAGATTTCGGCACCCGCCGTGGGGTCTTTTTGGTGGGGCGTCCGGTGGCATGGGTCGATTTATGCTGAGAACGATCGATGGTGAGCATCGACTGGAGGATAAACCCGACCAGGTATCGATCGGACCTGGAGATGCGGTTGTCATTGAGACCCCTGGCGCTGGTGGGTTCAAACCCGCCGCTGATCGAGCACCGGAAGCGATTGCAGCCGATCGAGCAACCGGCAAGTTCAGTGAGGAATATCTAAACCGCCACTACGGACACCTGGCTCAGACAACGAGCAAGGAAGACATCGATGGTGGGTGATTATGCGCCGCCTCGCCCTAATCGGTTCGAGATCGATATGGCCGCGATTGCCCATAACCTGGGGCAGATCCGTGCGCTGGTCGGTACATCAACGAAAATCATTGCAGCACTTAAGGGGGATGGTTACGGATTTGGCTTGATCCCCGTCGCGCGCACGATGGTACAGCACGGTGCTGACATGATCGCCCTTGCCGATATAGCGGAGGCAGCGAGTGTTCGTCTTGAGGGTATTGAATTGCCGATTTTGCTCTACGCCGGTAATCCCTTCGATGCTGACGCGGTGCAGGCGATGGTGGCTTATGATCTGATGCCAACGGTGCTTGACATCACGGGCGCCGAAACGTTGTCCACTCAAGCTCAAGGGCCAATTCGATGTTTTGTGAAAGTTGATGTGGGTCTTGAACGATTGGGCACACTTCCGATGCAGGCGGTGGCACTGGTCGAGGCAGTAACCCAGTTGCCCAAACTGGAATTGGCCGGGTTATATGCCCACATGGACGTACCCGACGGTCACGGGGTGGAGGATTACATTGACTGGCAATGGCAGGCATTCGATGGAGTGTGCTCCCAACTGAAATCTGTCGGAATTCAGATCCCATTACGACTTTTATCCAGTAGCGCAGTGCTCAGATTCTCTAGCGCGTTTAACTTGGATGCTGTTGATCCCGGTCATTTGCTGTTCGGGCTGACGCCGGCTGGACCGGTCAAACTGGATATTGATTTGCAACCGGCTTTTGTCGCGTTAAGCAGCCGATTAATTCATACTCGAATGGTAGAACGAACTGAATTTATTGACTTTTCCCCCATCAATTTACGACCGGGCGACCGCTTCGGTGTGATTCCATTTGGCCTTCGGGATGGTATCTCGGCACTTACCTGTGGTGAGGTGTTGGTCAGGGGAAAGCGAGTGCCGATCGCAGGCTCATTTTGTATGGAACACACCAGAATTGATCTGAGTCTGATTCCAGATGCCAGTGTCGGTGACGAAGTGGTTCTAATCGGTCGGCAGGGGAGTGAAGCCATTACACTGCGTGAAGTGACTGACAGTCAGAATGCTCCGGCCATTATGCCAGCGCTTTCGGTGGGTAGAGGCGTACAACGGGTGCTGCGTTAAGCGGCCGCCGAAAATCGATGGCCAGTCCACTAACGCGGTATCATATTTACTCGAGGGCGCTCGTTCACAGGTGCCATGACCCGTTGGATGCGAAAGCCGGAAAGCATTACTTACTGACAGCGATATAGGAAAGCGCATGACAAAACCGATCCCCCTTCATCGTAATGTGGACACTCAGTTTGACCTTCAAGAAGCGCGCATTGACCTTGCGGCAGCCCTGCGGTGGGCTGTTCGATTGGGTCTGTCCGAAGGGGTGGACAATCACTTCTCGATGGCTGTTCCCGATGAGGATGGCATTATGCGAGGCAAGCGATTTCTCATTAATCCTTACGGTTGGCATTGGTCGGAGATTACCGCGTCATCTCTGGTTCTGTGCGATGAGGCGGGTCATGTGCTGGCCGGAGAGAACACCGTTGAAGATACGGCGTTTATTATTCACAGCCGCATCCATGTCAATGTGCCCAAAGCGGTGGTGGTGTTGCACAATCATATGCCCTACACCACGTCGCTTACTCTGCTTGAGGACGGAAAGCTTCAAATGGTTGAGCAAAATGCGTTGATGTTTGATGGGCGTATCGCTTACGACACTGAATACAGTGGCCTGGCACTGGATGTAAACGAAGGCGATCGTATCGCCAGTGCAATGGGGGAGTGTTCTATTCTGATGATGGCCAATCATGGAGTCACCGTCACGGGGTTGTCTGTCGCCATGGCTTTCAATGATCTCTATTACCTTGAGCGTGCCGCGATGTTTCAGGTGTTGGCAAGATCCACCGGAGGGCAGCTGCGGAGCATTGATCCAGAAGTGGTTGCACGGACTCGGACACAGTTCCCTCAAGAAATGCCTAAGCTTGCTGCGCGTCATTTTGCCGCGTTGAAACGAATTCTTGACCGCGAGGAACCGCAATATCGTCAATAACAGAGGTCACTCACGACCCTATCACCGAATAAGAAAACCACCAGGAAAAGCAAATGGATCTAGGAATTGCCGGGCGTAAAGCCATCATATGTGCATCGAGCCGAGGGTTAGGGAAGGCTTGCGCGATGTCCCTCGCGCGCAATGGCGTCGACGTCACGATTAACGGCCGCGATGCGTCGGTTCTCGAAAAAACGGCCGCCGAGATTCGTGCTGCAGCACCAACCGTCGAGGTGTCCATGGTTGTTGGCAACGTGTCAGATCCTCAATGTCAGGCAGCTTTGCTGAGTGCTGTGCCTGAGGTTGATATTTTGGTCAATAATAACGGTGGACCGCCGTTTCGCGATTTTCGCGAGTTGGATCGTGATGCAATGATAGAGGGTGTGACGATGAATATGATTACACCGATCGAATTGATCACCGGCGTGGTGGATGGAATGGCCGGACGGAAATTCGGCCGTATCGTTAACATCACTTCGCTGTCGGTTAAAAAGCCTGTACTTGGACTTGATCTGTCGAGCGGTGCGCGGGCTGGGTTAACGGCGTTTCTTGCTGGAGTAAGCCGGTCGTTGGCATCGAACAATGTCACCATTAATCATATTCTGCCCGGTTTTTTCGATACCGATCGATTGCGCGGCAGCTTAGAGGCGAGCGTTAAGACCTTGGGGATTAGTTTGGAGGAGGCAGTGGCCGCCCGAACCCAGCAGGTGCCAGCCGCTCGGTTTGGGCAACCGGAAGAGTTTGGAGAGGCCTGCGCATTTCTTTGTAGCGCGCAGGCGGGTTATATCACGGGCCAGAATTTACTCCTTGATGGCGGTGTTTTTGACAGTGCGTTTTGACGTGGTCAAGACAAGCTCAACAATGGCTAAGGCGAGTTGACAGACGAGACGATTCCTATGCAACTCGCCCAAGTCAGCCTAGATGATAAGTATCAAAACATTGACGGTACCCTGTATCTCACCGGCACACAGGCGCTGGTTAAGTTGGCGATGTTGCAAGGGGTTCGGGATCGCGCCGCTGGACTGAATACCGCCTGTTTCATCTCGGGATATCGAGGATCCCCGATGCATAACCTCGATAAGGAGTTGTGGCGGGCCGAGCGCTTTCTGCCCCAGAACCAGATTCATTTCCTGCCCGCGGTGAATGAAGATATCGCGGTCACTTCACACTGGGGCACACAGCAGTCGTCATTATTCTCGGATGCGCTTTACGATGGGGTTTACAGTCTGTGGTACGGCAAGGGTCCTGGTCTTGATCGTAGTGTTGACGCGATGCGCCACGCAAATCTGGCGGGGACATCCCGTTACGGTGGTGTGCTAGCGGTCGTTGGTGATGATCATGGAATGACGTCGACCGATGTCCCCGCGGCATCGGAACCCACGTTTATTGATCTGATGATGCCGGTGCTTTACCCCGGCAATGTCGCCGAACTTATTGAGTTTGGCCTTTATGGTTGGGCCCTATCGCGTTTTTGCGGTGCCTGGGTGGGATTCAAGGCGACGCCGGACACGCTGGATACCGCCGCGAGTGTCCTGCTGCCCACGGATTGGCCACGTATTGTTTTGCCGGATTACCCGTTTCCAGAAGGGGGAGTCAGTATACGGACGCCTGATCCGTGGGTTGATCAAGAGGCACGCCTGCGTGATCACAAGATGGGAGCTGCGGTCGCGTTTGCAAGAGCCAATGGTATCGACAAAGTACTCATCGCGAGTCCACGGCCGCGATTGGGTATCGTAGCAAGCGGACTGGCAGCCTTCGCGGTGCTTGAAGCGCTCGATTCGTTAGGGATTGACCTTGAGTTCGCGGCCGAGTTGGGCATCAGCGTGCTCAAGATCGGCATGCCACATCCCATTGATGAGCTATCTCTTCGACAGTTCTGTGATGGACTCGAGGAGGTGCTGGTGGTGGAGGAGAAACGGCGCATTATCGAATTGGCGGTTAAAGATGTACTTTATGGGTTACCGGAAACTCGTCGACCCCGAGTGGTCGGTCGGTGTAATGAGACCGGTAAAGAAATTCTAAGCGGGGTCGGCCAACTGGGTCCTGATGCGGTTGCCATTGCGATCGCGGGCCGTATTCAATCATTTCATAACAGCGCTAAGATGCAGGCACGTCTTGCTTTTCTGGAGGGAAAGGCCTCAGAACGTCGCGCGCGGAGCCCGCTTAGCGTGGTACGCACACCATTTTTCTGTTCCGGCTGTCCTCACAATACCTCTACTCGAGTACCCGATGGAAGTCGGGCGCACGGTGGCGTGGGTTGTCACTTCATGGCCACCAACATGGCACGTGACAACGTGACCCATCCACAAATGGGCGGTGAGGGCGCCACATGGATTGGCATGTCATCATTTGTAGCGACGGATCACGTGTTCCAAAATCTTGGAGACGGCACTTATTTCCACTCTGGCCTATTGGCCTTGCGCGCGTGTATCGCCGCCGGTGTCAATATTACCTACAAGATTCTTTACAACGATGCGGTGGCGATGACTGGCGGGCAGCCGGTCGATGGCACCATCGACCCAGCCGCCATTACACGACAGGTGCATGCCGAGGGCGTCACACGGTTGGCGGTGGTGACCGATGACTTGGACAAATACAAAAACCCTGTTGGTCTTGCGCCGGGGACCGAGGTGCATCATCGGCGGGCGCTAGATACCGTACAAAAAGCGTTTCGACAGTATTCCGGTGTCAGCGTTATTGTTTACGATCAGACCTGTGCAGCGGAGAAACGCCGACGTCGCAAGCGGGGAACCTTTCCCGATCCACCCCGACGCGTTTTCATCAATGAGCGGGTTTGCGAAGGTTGCGGTGACTGTTCGGCGAAGTCGAACTGCCTGTCAGTGGTACCGGTAGAGACGAGTTTCGGGCGAAAGCGGCGCATTGACCAATCCTCCTGCAACAAGGATTATTCTTGTCGAGATGGGTTTTGTCCAAGTTTTGTCTCAGTGGTTGGGGGTAATGTGCGGCGTGTTGCGAGTAGTCAAGAAGTGCCGCGGCACTTGCAGTTATTGCCTGAACCTGAGCGTCCGAATCTCTCGGCGAAGCGATCCTATAACATTCTAGTGACCGGCATTGGCGGCACGGGCGTAGTAACGATTAGCGCCATGATTACGATGGCCGCGCACCTCGAGGGTCGGGCTTGCCAGGCAATCGATCAGTTTGGTATGGCACAGAAAGGTGGTGCAGTAACCAGCCACATTCGACTTGCGAGTGAGACCAGTGTGATCAAGGCGGTGTACCTGGACGCCGGTTCCGCAGACTTGGTATTGGGGTGCGATGCACTGGTGGCGGCAAGCGATTTAGCCTTGCAGTCGGTTTCATCTGATCGCAGCCAACTGATTATTAATACTCATGAAGCCATCACGGGGCACTTTACGCGCAGTCCCGACCTGAAGTACCCGCGAGAGGACCTTAACCAACGTCTTTTGGGCGCTGCCGGACCACGGCGTCTGACCTTTCTTGATGCAACGGCGATTGCTACCCGGTTAATGGGTGATGGCATTGCAACCAATATGTTCATGTTGGGTTATGCCTACCAGCGCGGTTTGGTGCCTGTGTCGTCGGTGGGTATTGAGCGGGCTATTGAGTTAAACGGAATCGCAGTGGAGAGCAATATAGAGACGTTTCGATGGGGCCGGCGAGCGGCAGTTGATCTCAAGACGGTGACGGCCGTGGCCCACGGCGAATCATCGTCTTCGGCTCAGCAGCCTGAAACACTCAATGAGTTGATCGATGCCCGGGCGAACGATTTGACGCTTTACCAGGATGCGGGCTACGCAGCACGTTACCGAAGGCTGGTCGAGGGTGCGTGCCAGGCTGAGGGTGCCCTGGCTGGTGGTTTTGCGGGTTTTGGTTCGGCTGTTGCACGGTACGGCTACAAACTCATGGCGTACAAAGACGAGTATGAGGTTGCCCGACTTTATAGTGACGGTGATTTCATGAAGAGAGTTTCCCAGGCGTTTGAAGGATCTTTTCGCCTCGAGGTTTATTTAGCACCGCCATTGTTTGCACGTCGTGATCCTTATACGGGATTGCCGGAAAAGCGCGCCTATGGTCCATGGATGTTGCGCGCCATGAAAGCGCTTGCTCGGTTGCGATGGTTGCGCGGTACCGCGTTTGACCCATTCGGTTACACCTCAGAGAGGCGCGCCGAGCGCCAACGAATCATCGATTACGAGATTATTGTCGATGAGTTGTCACGGGGGTTACACCATGACAATCATGCGTTGGCGACAGAAATCGCTTCGTTACCCGATGGCATACGGGGCTATGGTCATATCAAGCAACAACATCTTGATGCGGTGGATCGAGTCCGAGCTGATCTTCTCTCGCGCTGGCGCCAGGATGAGAAAATAGCCGTAGCGATCTAAGTAAAAGACTGAGCTGCCGGACGTTCACGGGTGTTGTACATAGTAGCGCTTGCTCAATTCCCTTTTGTTATAACGGTTTACCATCGTTAATGAATATGTCAGATTCAATGACTAGCTTTTGGTTAAGGAAACGCGTCGGTTTGTGAAAGCAATCGGTTGCGATGAGTGAACTCAATAGGAGGTGTAATGTCCAAAGTTGAAGAACGATTGTCCGCCATGTCCCTCACACTGCCTACGGTACCAACCCCGTTGGGAAACTATGTTGTGGCGAAGACGGTTGGTAACCTGGTTTATGTGTCAGGTCACGGGCCGCGCCGGCACGACGGAACCTACGTGGTAGGAAGAGTTCCGAGTGTTTGTTCGGAAGAAGACGCGTATGCGGCAGCGCAATTGGTTGGGTTGGGTTGTTTGGCCTCGTTAAAAGCAGAGATTGGTGATCTTGATCGTGTGAAGCAGGTAGTTAAGGTGCTCGGAATGGTTAACGCGGATCCCTCTTTTGCAAATCACCCAACAGTGATCAATGGGTTCTCCGACCTCATGGTTGAAGCATTTGGGGATTCAGGTCGTGCGGCGCGTTCTGCGGTCGGTATGGGGTCACTTCCTGGGGATATCCCTGTTGAAGTTGAAATGATCGTGGAGATCGCATGAGCCTTGTAACGATCGATTTGGCAATGGCTCGATCAACGCTTTACAGTGCCGTAATCTCCGATACCCTCGACAGTCTGGGTTACCGTAATCAGGTGTTAAAGCCAGGGATTCGACCTCTTGATCCCAGTACTGTGTTGTGCGGGTGGGCGCGGGTTGGCCTGTATTCGCCAATCTATCATGACGATGCTGATGTGAATGTTTACGAGCATGAGCTTCGACTGATAGACAGCCTGAAGGAAGATGAAATTCCGGTCTTGGTCTGTCACGGAAATATTCGTATCGCGCCGTGGGGAGAACTGTTGTCGACGCGTGCGATGTACCTAAAATCAGCCGGTTGCCTTACCGATGGTGGTGTAAGGGATGCACGACTTATCCAGGAGATGGCGTTCACTGTGTATTCGGGTTTCCTTAGCCCGGTCGATACTAAGTATCGAGGGAAGATGACCTGGTTTGATGTGCCCGGTGAGATCAACGGAGTGCCTGTCCATAGCGGCGACTTAGTCTTTGGGGATTTGGACGGTGTGCTCATTGTTCCCAAGGACGCGGTTCGAGAAGTGCTTTCGCAGTCGATGGCCAAGGTGCAAGAGGAGAATGTTGTGCGCGAGAAATTGGCTGGCGGGGAGACGTTGGAGAACATGTTCGCTGAGCATGGCATTCTCTGATTAGCGCGAAAGAGCCGACTTTGCGCATCGGTCTTTTGTCTCTTCTACAGGAATCGAACACTTTCGTTTCCGGGACCACGACTCTTCAGCATTTCGAGGACGACTTATTGCTTGAGGGTGAGTCGGTGCGGACAGCATTAAGTGGTGCTCACCACGAAGTGGGGGGGTTCCTAGCAGGCCTTGAACAACAGGGGCTTAGCGCAGTCCCATTGTTTGCTGCCCGTGCTTTGCCTTACGGCGCTATGGACGCTGCGACATTTTCTGAATTGATGTCACGCATGTTTCAGCAGGTAGCGG
>JYMV01044112.1_pt1 | contig 11935 bp, 9 predicted proteins | sample 338911 | NCBI WGS metagenome assembly JYMV01 (sample SAMN03354496, study PRJNA234377) | hydrothermal vent metagenome | biome: Deep sea; feature: Hydrothermal plumes at the Eastern Lau Spreading Center, Western Pacific Ocean; material: Seawater | place: Tonga | collected 2009 | depth 2000 m m
TCTCCACTAATGTAGAGTAGTAGATAGATGCTATCCCCTCCAATCCCAAAACTCCATATTTTGAATCGATAAATGAGCCACTCTTTTCAGATTCAGAAATTGGGTGATGGAGTGATGTAATCATGTCTATATCTCCATTTCGTAAAAGCTCTATTAGGAACTCTTTTCCATTTTTCGATTGAAAAGGGGGGTCTATTTTGAAATAGTTGTCAAATTTCCAATATATTGAATCGTCAAAGATTAGATGGTGTATAGAGATTTCTATATATAGAGGAATACCCTCTTTTTTCCCCTCTATTGCTAAATTTAGAGCCTCTCTATCTGTAACTCCTTGCAATAGAGTTTGAACTCCAAAATATCTACTCATCTCCTTAACTATCGCTACCCCTATCCTTTCACCGATGAGGTGGCGGGTTGGTAAGCCGAAATAGAAAGCATTCTCATTGTCATAGACCACCCCATCACTATCAAGCTCTCTATTCTGAATTTTGCAAATAATAGGTTTTCTCTTCATTTTTGCATATTCAAAAACTCTCCTCATTAGATTCTGATTTATATCGCTTGTGATATAGATAGCATAGGCTCTATCAATTAGGGAGGCTATTTCAACTAATCTATTTTCCTTCACTCCTGAAATGATTGGAAAAATGGAAATGTTTTCTATTTTTGAGGCGATACTTTCAAGTAGAGTAAGTTGCAAATCGGAATCTATATCGGATAAGGCAAATCCCACAACCCCACTTTTTGAAGCTAATTGGGAAAGTTCTTGAAGAGAGTTCAGAGAAATTTTTCCATCTTTTGGAGCTAAATTGAGGTCTATAATTCCATCTATCGCTATCTCCATAGCAAATCCTTATAAATGGTAGAATTGCAACATATACTATCAAAAAGAGTGGTTAAATGGTAAATCGAGAGGACTTGGAGCTATCAGAACTATGGACATCTATATCTGACATGATGTCTGGATTGATGTTGGTGTTTCTTCTAATTGCTGTCGCCTTTATGGTCGAGGTTACAAGAAATACAAAAGACCAGATAGATTATAAAAAGAGGTTGGAAGAGATAATAAAACAATATATAGAACTTGAACACGATTTACAGGAAGAGTTGAAAATTACATTTCCAAAAGAGTATTGGGAAAAGTGGGATATAGAGATATTGCCAGACAATACTGTGAGATTCAACTCTCCCGATGTGAAATTTTCCCAAGGCAGTGCCGAAGTTACCCCCGGTTTCAAATATCTTCTAAATGATTTCTTTCCGAAATATGTAAATGTTTTGAATCAGCCGAAATATAGAGACTTTATAGAAGAGATAAGAATTGAGGGACACACCTCATCAATATGGTTTGGAAGGTCTGAAAAAGTGGATTACCTCAAAAATTTAGAACTCTCACAAAAGAGAGCAAAAGCAGTTTTAGAATATTGTATCAACCGCCCAGAAGTCCAGAAAGATTTCAAGTGGCTTACCTCTGTATTTCGAGCTAATGGATTATCAAGTGCCAAGCTCTTAGATGCAGATGGGCAATTGGTGTCAGTTTCAGGAAAACCAGAAGACCCTGAGAGGTCGCGACGAGTTGAATTCAGAGTTCAGACTAAGGCACATAAAGCATTAGAAAAATTAGAAAAGTTACGACAAGAGATGATTGCAAAAGAAAAATGAGATTACGAATATCAAAAAGAGAAATAGAGTATCTGAAAAATACTATTTTGGGATTTGATTCAGATGCAGATATATATCTCTTTGGTAGCAGAGTAGATAGACATGCAAAGGGTGGAGATATTGATATTTTGATATTTTCCAAAAAGATAGATAGAGGTATAAAAAGAAAAATTAGAGTAGCTTTTTATCAAGAGTTCGGAGAGCAGAAATTGGATATAGTTGTAGAGAGAGATAGATATTCTTTATCTCCATTTGTAAAAACAATACTACCAAAAGCGGTTAAATTGGGATAGTCTTATGGAAGAGTTGCTAAGAGAGCTTTATAAAGATTTGGAGAAACAGCTATTTTGGTTGAAACATTCGTTAGAGAAGACAGAACAAATATCAGATTTGGAAAATATGGAGGTAGATGAATTCGATAGCTTTGAGACTTTGGCTATTCGATATAGTAGGACTATCGATTTTCTGGTTCGCAAATATTGGAGGATATTGGATAGTGTGGAGTTCGAAAGTCAAGGCACTCTAATAGATGTTGTCAATAGGGCTGAAAAACGGGGGCTGTTTGATGATATTGAGGAGTTTAGAGAGATGAGAGACCTAAGAAATGAGATAGTTCATGAGTATATTAGTAATAATTTGGTCGAACTATTTCAAGATATAAAACTATTTTCCAGAAAGCTATTAGAAATAGGAAAAAGAAGTTTGGAATATGGAGAAAGGTATCTATGATGAATTTTGGTTCAAATTTGAAAAGTCTTATAGAGAATGAATTAGGTGTAAAAGTCGTTCCAACCCAAATTGTCCAAATTGGAGAAAATAGAGTAAGTCTCCAACTCAATGGACATAGTGAAGAGATTGAAGCTATCTTAGATAGTCTGAAAACTGCCCCAACCGATGCAGAATTGGAAAGATTATCACAAGAGGGAATAGAGATAAATTTTATCAATGAGGAGGGGTGCGCTCCATACTCTACCGATATTGTCAAAACAGATAATGGACTATTTTACAAAGGGCGGAGGGTTGTTATCCATATAGCCACTGCTCACCCCGACCACAATAGGAGAACTCCTATAAAACAGCTTCACAAATACCACCTTCACTATTGTGAAGAGTTAAAAAAACAGAAGGCAAAAGGAAACTTAGAAAAATATCGAGTATCCCTATCGCGAGATGGAACTTTTCACTATGTTTTTAAAGATGGTGCAGTTCCAAATCAGAAACTACATGTATGTCGTCGATGTCTTTCCGATTTCAATCCAGGGGTAGATTATCGCACTCTTGATGTTAGAAATTTTGACCTCCAAAAGTTTTTTGACTCTCAACCTCAAACCCTTCAAAATGGAGATAGTCCAAAATTGCTATTCGACGGTTTGGATATTAGCGGAATGGATATGGACTATCAGACCCTTTCAGACGAATATAGAAAGGATTGGCGAAAAATCTCTATCCAGAGAAAAAAGGCGGTAAATTACACCTGTCAAGAGTGTGGGTGGAGACCGAAACAGAATAGGGATAAAAGATATATACATACTCACCATATTGATAAAGATAAATCTAATAATCTCTCTTCCAATTTGAAGGTTCTCTGTATTGCTTGTCATTACAACTACCACCCAACCAGAAAATCTGATAGGCAATATCTTAAATTTGTAGATTTGAGAGAAAAAGGTCTCATATAGATGAGGTATCTCTGGACTATCTCCCTGCTGTTTTCCGGGTGTGATGGTAGTTCCAATTTTGGAAATAGTGCAAGAGCTGAGCAGTCCGAATATATATCAGACAAATGGTATAGACCAGATATAAAAACTACTTGGTATTGGCAACTTCAAGGAGATATAAATACCTCTCAACCTGCTAAACTCTACGATATAGATTTGTTTGATACTGATATATCTACTATCGAGAAATTACATCAAGAGGGGAAAAAGGTTATCTGCTATTTTAGTGCCGGTAGCTATGAAAATTGGAGAGAGGATAAAAATAGATTTCCCGATGAGGTGATAGGAAATCCATTAGATGAGTGGGAAGGTGAGCGGTGGCTTGATATTTCCAATCCCTCTGTTCGTGAAATTATGAAAGGGAGATTAGACTTAGCTTTAAAAAAAGGGTGCGATGGGGTTGAGCCAGATAATGTAGATGGGTATTTGAATAATACAGGTTTCAATATTTCTCCCCAAGAACAACTAGATTACAATATTTTCCTAGCCAATGAAGCCCATAAACGGGGATTGGCTATTGGATTAAAAAATGATTTGGAACAGATACCGAAACTACTCCCATATTTTGATTTTGCGATAAATGAAGAGTGTTACCAATATCAAGAGTGTGAAAAGCTTTTTCCATTTGTGGATAGCAATAAACCAGTTTTTCATGTCGAATATAGTGAGGAATATGTTCAAGACTACGAGGAGCTATGTAGATTTAGTAAAAATCACAATTTCCAAACTTTGATATTACCTAAGGAGCTTGATGGTAGTTGGATAATTCGATGTAAATAGATAAACAACCTCATCTGTATCAATATTTCTCCACACCCTTAGTATATCTCACTAAACTTTTTTGATACAATTTCATCAACTATTTTTTTTGGGAGGTTGTCAATTGGCAAAACACCAATTTCAAACAGAGATAAAACAACTTTTGGATTTGATGATTCACTCTCTCTATTCCAACAAAGATATATTTTTGAGAGAACTGATTTCCAATGCTTCTGATGCAATTGATAAATTGAAACTGCTAACTATTAGAGACGACAAATATAGAGATATAGAGTTCCAACCTAGAATTGAGATTCGGATAGATAAGGAATCTAAAAAGCTGGTGATTTCCGACAATGGAATAGGTATGAACGATGAGGATTTGGTTGAAAACTTAGGAACAATTGCGAAGAGTGGAACTAAGGCATTTATCGAACAACTTAGCGGAGATAATAAAAAAGATTCCCAATTGATAGGGCAGTTTGGGGTTGGGTTCTACTCCTCTTTTATGGTTGCTGAAAAAGTTGAGGTTTTAACTAAGAAGGCTGGTGAAGATAGAGCTTTCAAATGGATTAGTAGCGGTGATGGAGAGTATGAAATTATTGAATCTGTAAAAGAGGGACACGGAACTGAAATCACTCTATTTGTCCGACCAGAAGCAGAGCAGTATCTATCTGAATTGACAATTGAAGATATTGTCAAAAAATACTCTAACCATATCTCTTTTCCTATCTTTTTAGAAAAAGAGGTATATGAAACTGATGAGACAGATGAAGAGAAGAAAGAGACTAAGAAAGTTAAGAAGTTTGAACAGATAAATAAGGCTTCTGCTCTCTGGACAAGAAACAAGAGCGAAATATCAGATGAGGAGTATAGAGAGTTTTATAAAGGGATAGCTCACTCTTCGGAAGAGCCTCTATTCTGGATTCATACAAGAGTTGAGGGAACTCTTGACTATACCACCCTTTTCTATATTCCTAAGAAAGCTCCTATCGACCTGTATAGAGCCGATTGGGAAAGTGGTTTGAAATTGTATATCAATAGAGTTTTTATTTCAGATGGTGAAAAAGAGCTATTGCCTACCTATTTGCGGTTTGTTCGCGGTATTATCGACTCCTCCGATTTGCCTCTAAATGTCTCTCGTGAAATTCTCCAAAACAACAGAATTTTAGAAAAGATAAAAACCTCATCGGTTAAGAAAATTCTTTCAGAACTTGCAAAGTTGGCTAAGAAAGATAGTGAGAAATATCAGATATTCTATAAAGAGTTTGGGAATACCATCAAAGAGGGACTATATAACGACTATGCCAATCGAGACAAGATATTGGATTTACTCAGATTCAAATCTCTTGAAAAAGATGATATTTCCTTAAAGGAATACAAAGAGGGTATGAAGGAGGAACAGAAAGAGATTTACTATATCTTAGGTGAAGATGAGAACCTCCTGAAAAACTCCCCTATCTTAGAGAAGTTCAAAGCGAAAGGGTTCAATGTTCTAATTCTTGACCAAGAGGTTGATGCTATCGTCTTCCCTATGGTTCCAGAGTATGACAAGACACCTCTAAAAAATGTAATTGATGTGAAGTTTGACGATGAAGAGGTAGAGGAGAAAGAGGAATATCAAGAGCTTTTAGAGAAGTTGAAAAATATCTATGGCGATGAGGTGAAGGAGGTTCGCATCTCTACATCTCTTACAGACTCCCCAGCCTGTATAGTCCCGGATAAAGATGACCAAAATTTTGCAATGGCTCAAATCATGAAACAGATGGGACAACTTGACAATCTACCAGAGATAAAACCTATCTTGGAAATCAACCCGAAACATCAGCTATTAGAGAAGATAGCCAAAAGTGAAGATAGTGAATTGGTTGAAGATGTGGCTAAGTTGATATTAGATGAAGCTAAGCTATTCAATGGAGATGAGATAAAAAACTCAGTTGAATTTATCCAGAGAATGAATAGGGTGATATTGAAAGCCCTGTAAAATAGCAGAAGGAGGGAACCCCCCTCCTATCCCACTATCGTTCCAACCAATCTATCCCCTGCAAGTTGTGTAATTCGCACTCTGTAAATCTTTCCAAATTCCAACCGCTCTATCTCCTTATCATTTATCAAAATCTCTCCATCTATCTCCTCGCCCCAATGGAGAGCCTTTGCAGATAGTAGATATTCGTGTTCGTCGCTAACTCCATTTAGAACTATTGGAAACTCTTTCCCTATGCACTTCTCCAAATTTTCTATAAATTGTCTTTTAACTACCTTTTCTATCTGCTCCATTCGTCGCTCCACCTCATCGCTATCTACCTGTTCCATATCGTAGGCTGATGTATTTTCCTCGTTTGAGTATTGGAACACAGTAATCCTGTCAAATCTGAAATCTTCTATAAATTGGAGAAGCTCATTGAAATCCTCTTCACTTTCGCCGGGGTGTCCAACTATAAAGGAGGTTCGGATAAATGAGTTTTCAACTTCTCTCATCTCTTTAAGTAGTTGGATAGTTTTCTCTCTATCTATTCCTCTTCTCATTATCTTCAACATCTTATTAGAGATATGTTGAAGGGGTATATCAAAGTAGTTATGGAATTTCGATGAGGTGGCTATTGTCTGAATAAGGTTGGTCGATGTTGTAGAAGGATAGAGATATAGTATTCTTGCTGATACTACATTTTCCAATTTATCTACTTTTTGAATAAGTTCTACCAATCCATCTCGAACCCCTCTATCTCGTCCAAAAGAGCTACTATCTTGGGAGATAAAAGAGAAGTCGTAATATCCCCTCTCTGTAAGTTGTTGAACCTCTTTTAAAATATCTTCTATTGCTCGTGATTGGAGAGAACCCTTGAACTTTGGAATAGCACAGAAGCTACACCGCTGATTACACCCCTCTCCTATCTTGATATATGCATGGGATATAGAGCCTGTAATAGTTCTCTCCTCGTCCTTTATTAGATATGTTTTTGGAGAGAAACTATTCCGTTTTTCTCGAACCAATCTATCTATCTGATGGTAATCTCCAACTCCCGTCCAAATATCTACCTCTGGTAACTCCTTTGGCAATTCATTTTTGTATCTCTCACTCAAACAACCCGAGACCACAAGCAAAGAATCTTTTTTCCTCAAACTATCCAGCTCCAAGATGGTTTGGATAGATTCCTCTTTGGCTGGTTGGATAAACCCGCAACTATTTACAACTATCAAATCTGCATCTTCTGCCCTATCTGTAAGTTGGTATTCGGTTTGGAGTTTTGCTATCATCACCTCGCTATCAACTAGATTTTTTGTGCAACCCAAAGTTGTAATATATAGCTTTTTCAAATTAACTCCTATATAGTAGAATATTTAGGAAATATGATATATGAAAAAATGGAATTGTGATGAGAATACTATTTGCTATTTTGCTTTTGCATATTTCACTCTTTGGAGTTGATGATACTTTGGAATACTATTTTCCAGAAGAGAATGGAGAGACACAAGCAAAAAGGATTATCTCAATAGAGATAGGAAAAGGGGAAATATCTCGTCCTAAGGCTGATACATTGGCAAAGAAGGAGGACATTACAAGAGATATAGAGTTTGGGGCTATAAAACTTGGAGCGGAAGATTTGGGAATGAGGCTATTTCTCTCCTATCGCCCTATGGAGGTTGAGAAAGATATTTTTACCCATAGTTTTGGACTGGAATTGGATTCAATGGTGGATATTAGTTCTCACTTTCGATTTTTCTATGGATTGGTTGGTGGAGTAATCCTATACCAGATAGAGGATAAAAATAGCAGTGTGGGATATACCAAAGATTCGACCGGCTATTATGGACTGGAAGGCGGTTTTATTATCGCATTTACCGAAAACTACGAATTAGAGATAGGGGGGCGGTATTCGGTAACCAATATCAATAATGATACCCCTGATAGCTCCTATATCTTTGATAGGCTCATTCACTACTATTTAGCTTTCAATTATCGATATTGATACTGCACATATCGAAATAGGGGCAGTGTTCTGGACATCTTTGGATTTTGGAAAAATTGATTTCCTGCTGGGATAGGTTCTCCAAGTTGGAGAGTTCTTTTTCCAAATCCAACAACTCTACACTATTTGGAATTAGTTTCCCAGTTTGTAAATTGTAGTAATAGAGATTTTCAGTAGATATACTTTCTCCCCTCTCTCTTAGTAGAAGGTAGTAAAATAACAATTGGTAATCTTTTCTATTTGGTTCAGAACTTTTGTAATCTATCACAACCAAATCACCATTAGGTAATTTGTCTATTCTATCTATCTTACCTACCAATTTGAAACCTCGATAGTTATCGATAGTGATACTCTCTTCCAATTTGTAGATTGTAATCCCTTGACGAAATCGCTCTATCTCTGTTTGGACAAACTTTTTTATCTTCTCTTGCCAATAGGAGATATAGACCTTTGGGATAGTGGTATCTTTTTCCAATCTATCCAAAATAGCCCTAAATAGTTCCTCTTCACTTTGGAAACTCCTTTTTTCAGAATAGACACCGTGCAATATTCGATGCAACAGATTTCCGATAGAGAGGGATATATCTAATTCTGGTCGATGAGGTTGAATATTGAGAATATAGGAAAAATAGAACTTTCTAGGACACTCCAAAAATGTTTGTAGCTTATGGTTGGAAAGTGGATATTTTTGAAAGTTGTATCTATCTACAACCTCATCACTCCAAGGGGTTGCCTCTTTTCTATTAGGAAAAGCTATATCCAATAGAGCCTCTTCGTATTTCTCTATCTTATCCCTCTTTTTAAAAGAGAAGTCGTAGAAAAATCTTGATATTCGATTTCTATCAGTTTCAACATATGAGATAGCTACATATTGAGCTTTTTGAAATAGCTGTTGCAAATAGAGTTTTTGGAGGGCTTCTCTATCTTCAAGGGTAGGCAATCCGACAGCTTTACGAATTTCACTATTGAGAAATATATCCTTCTCCTCTCTCTTGGGAAATATATCATCGTTGAAATCTATCACTATCACCGCCTGATAGTCTGCTCCCCGTGTCTCTAATAGCCCCTGTGTTGTAACTTTTCCCCCTTGAATATCGTCAATAGTTACTTTTCCAACTTCTCTAAGGAAAAGGGATAGGAGGGTTCGAAAATTGGATTTAGCAAATAGGGGAGAGTTGAAAAGTTTCAATATCTCCATTACTTCTCTAATCGTCTTATTTGGAAGAGGTAGAAGTTTTAGAGTTTCTATTACTAAATTTTGGAACTTTTCTATTGAACCTTGAAACCAACTATTAGCGAATGTTTCATATATCTTTTTTAGCTCTTCACTCTCTCCAATTACCCTTTTTATTCTATTGCTATGTTCGATAGCTTCTCTATTTTCCAAATATGTAAAGATAGCCGATAGAAATTGGAAAAACGGCTCACTATCGATACTATCTCCCATAGAGAAATTTAGATTACCTTTGCCCTCCAATCTATCAAATACCTTCACATATTTAGAAAATTTTTCGTCGAGTAGAACCACCCCTATTTTTTCGAGAGGAATACCTATCTTTTCGTGGAAATGGTATATCCGCTCTTGAATAAATGGAATTTGTGAAATGCGGTAGTGAAAAGGATATATATCTATATGTGGGGTAATTGAGATTTGACGACTTTCCAATATCTTTTTAGAACCCAAATCTATGAGATAGATATGGTTAGGTTGAAGTTCAATACCTATTTGAGAATCTAAATCCCTATTGTATTTGGTTCTAACAAATCTGAAACGGACTGGGACATATTGGGATATGTTTTCAAACAGTTCTATCTGGAAATTGGATAGTCGCCCCTCAAATCGAAACTCTATATCTCCAATAGATTTGAGATAGGGAATATTGAGTCTGTATTTTTTAGGAATATAGATAGGGTCTATATATCCAAGTTTGTCTAACTCTGTTTGGTATTGGTGATATATATCTCTCAATATAGATATATGTTCTCTAAAATCTTCATAATAGTCGGCTTTTGCTACCTCATCGATAGATATTTTCTCTTGTGCCAACTCATTGAAGAAAGAAAAAAAGTATTTGCTGTAACTGATGAAATTGAGAATTTCGGTATCTATTTTGAAAATTTTCGAGTTGCGAACTCTCTTAACAACTTGGTTAAAAATAATTTCTCGCTCTAAGGGGTTGATATATCTATACTCAGGAATATATATGGCTCTCTTTTGAAATTCAGAGATAGAGATGAGGTGGGGGAGTTTAGTATTTCTATCTAAAAACTGCTTAGTATAGTTTCGGATTGCTCGGTTGGTTGTAAATATCAGCATATTGGAGGAGATGGGGGCATAAGCCCCCCAGAAGAGGAGAAGGAGAGGGAACTATTTACATAGAACCCAGAAACCTTCATTAGGTTTAATAGTGTTGAAGAGGTATGGATAGATATATTGATCTACATCAGGAGAGTTTAGCCACCATTTACCATCGCTAAATTTCCACATTAGACCAACTTCACCAAGACGACATTCAACAAGTCCAGCTGTAAGCTCTTTATCTGTTCCAAGCAAGTTCCAACCTACATTTTGAGCTGTAACATTTGGAATAGTAGGAGCATTCATAGGATTTGCAGGTTTTTGGTAGGTCAAATCGAAATCTGTCAAACTTAGGAACCAGACACCAGTATTAGATGTTAGAGGTTGGGTAATAGTTGGAGTTCCTTCATCTGTAATAGCCTGAGTAGTGTTTGGATCTGGAGAGAATGCCGACCAATTACCATCTGAATATGTCCAAACAATAGCAATATCTGTTGGAATTTCAGAGAGATTTATATCAGCTGAAATTAGATTCCAACCCTTATTTAGATGGATTGAGACCTCTTCGGTCGATTCTGTTTGGCTACCAGGAACAGTTGGAGGTGGTGTAGTTTGAGATGCTGAAAGTATCTTATCGAAGCTACAATTATTCTCGCTCCAACCATATTCGATTGCTCCAATATCTATTGAGCCATCATCACCTATTCTACTGTTACAATTGAAATCGGTTACAAGATAACCATTATTTGGATAGTCTCCAAAGGCATTGTATACTGTGTCACTTGCAACTGAAATATCAGCCCCCATATCTACTAGACTTGAATTACCATCGATAAGAGAGAAGTTTTCATCAAATAGCAATTCTCCCGGTGTAGGGATAATATTTGCTTCTGATGTGATATTGGTATCATTTATATCAAAACCACCAGCTATCATTACACTACTATTGACATCAAGATAGTTGGAGAAAAAGACAGTTCCAGAAAGGTTATTCTCAACTGTTCCATTTACTTCTGGAACATCTAAATAGATAGCAGAAACAGAGGTATTGGAAGAGTTAGTATCTGTCCAGTTTTGATTAGCCACAACAGAGTAAGCCATTTTTATATCTGATTTGGAGTAGATAGCTCCTCCGTTACCAAAACCATCATTACTCACAAAGTTAGAGCTAACTGCTTTTACTTCACTTTTGCTATATACAGCTCCACCATTTAAGTAGGCTAAGTTTTGAGAAAATATGGAGTTTGAAATTGAGATATTAGTGTCATAAACACTATTCCCCCCAAAGATAGCTCCTCCATTGGTTGCACTATTTCCGGTAAAGTAACTTGTGGATACTCCTAAGCCACCCAATCCAAAAACAGCTCCACCATCTTTTTCAGCTCTATTTTTTGCAAAAACAGAGTCGGAAACTTCAACACCCCAATATGATTCATTCAAAACAGCTCCACCATAAGATTTCGCACTATTTTCAGTAAAGGTAGATTCTGTAATGTTCAAATCTCTTAAACTGAAAATAGCTCCACCTT
>JYMV01051370.1_pt1 | contig 11935 bp, 10 predicted proteins | sample 338911 | NCBI WGS metagenome assembly JYMV01 (sample SAMN03354496, study PRJNA234377) | hydrothermal vent metagenome | biome: Deep sea; feature: Hydrothermal plumes at the Eastern Lau Spreading Center, Western Pacific Ocean; material: Seawater | place: Tonga | collected 2009 | depth 2000 m m
TTGGCCAGCCGCCGGTTAAAGACCCGGTATGGTTTCACACGTAATCTTCATGCGCCAGGAGATACACCGATGATTACCAACGGTTGAACATCGTCTTGCGGATTTCCACGCCTGAAACACGCTCTTCAGCGCCGGGAGTCTGGCCAGTGATTGACGCTTGGTGACAGTGCTTCTACAATGGCGGTAATCGAATTTCTGATTGGTCCTGTGAGTGCATAACGAGACTCGGTTTGGGGGAAGGTACATGGGAAACAGCGACGTGGAACTGATCGCCCACCTCATGCGGCGGGCCGGTTTTGGAGCCACCCGGGACCAGCTCGATTCCTACGCAGCCCAGGGATACGAGGCTACTGCCGAGGAGCTACTGAATCCTGTCGACGAGCGGAGGATGGGAGACGACCTGATTCGGCGTTTCCATCCCGAACTTTCGGGAATGATGGGCCCGAACGCCTCCGGAGAGAACTGGCTATTCCGCATGGCAACGACAACTACTCCACTACAGGAAAAGATGTCCTTGTTCTGGCATGGCATATTCGCTACCGGGTATCCTAAGGTCATCCACGGTAAAGCCCTATCGGACCAGATCAGGATGTTCCGGCGGCACGGCATGGGTAGCTTCCGCACGCTTTTAGTGGAGCTGTCCAAAGACCCGGCCATGATTATTTGGCTGGACAACCAGGACAACCACAAAGGCGCCATAAACGAGAACTACGGCAGGGAGCTGCTGGAGCTATTCTCTATGGGCGTGGGCAACTACACCGAGCAAGACATCAAGGAGTGCGCCCGCTCGTTCACCGGCTGGACCATCGCCAACAGAGAGTACATGGAGTTGCGGTCTCAAAGAGACTCGGACTGGCCCTACGGCCGCATAGCTTGGCATTTCGAATATCATCCTGAGGACCATGACGACGGGGAGAAGGAGTTCTTGGGGCAACGGGGGTGTTTCAACGGTGAGGACGTAATAGATATAATCTGCCAGCAGCAGGCCACCGCCCGCTTTATATCAAGGCACATGTACAGCTTTTTCGTGGCCAACGAGCCGCCTGTGCCCGAGTGGCCCGACACACCACCCTTAGACGAACAGGCCATACAGCAGCTATCTCAAGCCTACTTGGACAGCGGCTACGACATCACTGCAATGTTGCGAGTGCTGTTTAACGCTGATTTCTTCAAGTCCAGAAGCTCATGGTATACCAAGGTCAAGAGTCCGGTTGAGTTAGTGGCGGGGGTGCTCCGCCTAACGGGTGAGTTCGACCGGCCTAGGCGGGAAATATTAGACCGGCAGCTGCAAGCGGTCTACATGGGTCAGTTTCTCAACAATCCGCCCAGTGTTGAAGGCTGGCACGAGGGTACCGATTGGCTGGACACCGGTTCGCTGGTAGAGCGGGTGAACTTTGCCACCCAGCAAATGGGTGATGCTAACAAACCGGGCGTCCAAGCCATGATCAGCAATGTAGCTGCAAACGCTGTGGGACCCATCTCCCCGGAGCGTCTGGTGGGTGAGTGTTTAGACCAAATGGGAGCCATGTCGGTCTCCGAGGACTCGCGTAGGGTATTGATTGACTTCGCATCAATGGGAGGCGACGTAGCGCTCGGCGCAGGAAACTCCGATGAACAATCCCGCCGGCAAATCGGAGCGGTTCTTCAGATGGTCGCATCGACCCAGGAGTTTCAGAGGTCTTGAGTGGGCCGTGACCTGGACTCCCGGGAATCAGCGGACAATGCAAGGGGAATAATGACCACCATCGAAACCCGAGCAAGGCCCAAATTCCTGGAATATGTCATGACCTTGGGCATGACAACCATGGAGGGCCGGGGATTCTACTACCCCGTGGATACCGCCATCGGCCAGGACGAGCGGCTTTACGTGGTGAACCGTTCGCTGGATATCGTGCCACGAGGGGTCCGGGTTACCATGTGCGACATCGATAGCGAGTACTATGGCACCTTTGGCTCCTTTGGAGAAAGAGACGGCCAGTTCATATGGCCCTCCGGTGGGGCGATAGATAGCCGGGGCCGGGTTTACGTTAGCGACGAGCAACTCCACCGCATCTCCGTTTTTGACCACGAAGGAGCGTTCCTGTCCCGGTGGGGATCACACGGTACCGTGGAAGGAGAGTTGGATACCCCGTCCGGCATCGCCTTCGATAACCAGGACGACCTTTTTGTGTCGGACACCTACAACAATCGGATACAAAAATTCACCGCGGATGGCCGGTTTCTGCTGAGTTTCGGCTCTCAGGGGCACGGAGATGGAGAGCTTAACCTGCCTTGGGGCGTCACCCTCGATGCCAACAACAATGTATATGTGGCCAACTGGGGCAACGACTGTATCCTGAAGTTTTCACCCCAAGGAGAGTACCTGGCTAGTTACGGCACATCTGGAAGTGGCGACGGGGAATTTCAACGCCCGTCCTCTGTCGCGGTCGACCGCGAGGGCTATATCTACGTCGCGGACTGGGGCAACGAGCGCGTACAGGTGCTTGATCCCGAAGGCGGCTTCGTGATGAAACTGCGGGGCCAAGCCACACTGTCCAAGTGGGCCGAAAACTTTTTGAGCGTCAACGTGGAGGAAGGGGCGGCTCGCGCCCGAGCAAACCTGGAGCTAGAGATAGATTACTCTGTCACTCATCCGCACGAAGAATCGTCTCACATCGAGAAGTTCTTCTGGTCACCGGTCTCGGTTAAACTAGACCGGGCAGGGACGCTCTACGTGACGGAAAGCAATCGCCATAGAATCCAAGTCTACAAGCGAATCGCATCATAGGGAGAGGCTCAATGACTTCTATCAATAAGGATCGGTCGCTGGTTGTGATAGAGCTTGTGGGCGGCAACGACGCCCTCAACACGGTTATACCCTACAACAACGGACTGTACTACAATTTCCGGCCGACGATCGGCATTCCCCAGGAAGAGGTCCTCGCTTTGGACCAAGAGTTGGGGCTCAACCCAAATTTGGCTCCCTTCAAGACTCTGTGGGATCAGGGAAGTTTGGCCATCGTTAACGGCATTGGCTACGACAACCCCAACCGCTCCCACTTTCGGTCCAGAGACGTCTGGTACACAGCCGAGCCGGAGAGGATAAGTGCTGAAGGCTGGCTGGGCTCCGTGATAAGGGATCTGGATCCCACGGGTGAGAATGTGCTGACGGGTGTGAACTTCGGACGTGGTTTACCCAGGGCTCTGGTATGCAAGGGAGTCCCGGTGGCATCGGTGGGTAATCTGGAGACATACGGTCTTTTGCCGGACCTTCAGGACGAGATGACGCGTAGAGTTGCCTTGGACGCCTTCAGCCGGATGTACGGTCCGACGCCGGGAAAGGACGCTGTGGCGCAGGTCTTAGGTCAGGCTGGAACAGACGCTCTGAAGGGAGCCGATATTCTAAGGACCGCTCCACAGCTTTACTCATCGGATGTCGAGTATGCCGACAATCCCATTGCGCAAACTCTAAAAAACGTTGCTCAGGTGATGTGTGCCGGTCTGGGAACCAGGGTTTACTACGCGCGACACGCCAGCTTCGACACCCACAGCAACGAGCTGCTAGCCCACGCCAAGCTCTGGCAGGATGTTTCCGCGGCCATAAGTGACTTCACCGCTGATCTGACGGAGCATGGTCTGGAGAAGGACGCTGTCATCTTAGTCTTCTCCGAGTTTGGCCGCAGGATCAAGGACAATGGCGCGGGTTGTGATCACGGCTCGGGAGGGGTGGCCTTCGTCATCGGTGAGCCGGTCAATGGAGGGTTCTACGGAGAGTTTCCTTCGCTGCGCGAGGAGGACCAGTTAGACGGAGATCTCCACTTCAACAACGACTTCCGGTCCACTTACTCCACTATCCTGAATAAGTGGCTAGGGCTGGACCCGGACCCCATTGTCAACGGCCAGTTCGAGCAGTTCGACTTCATCGCCAGTTGAATATCTGCTAGAGCAGCGACGCCTGATGATTGGGCCGGTATCATCCATAGACCGTCTGCTCGGCCCGGTGGAGATAGCCAGCGATTCATGTAGCAACGTCATGGCATTGCCCGGGTCTCCATAATTATGACGGATAAGAAGCGCGGCGACTACGTCGACGCAGCTCCCGGCTAGCTCGGGACGGTAGCTGGCTTCGCGGCAGAAAGTCAAAACATCCTCGAAGCCACCATCGCCGAAGAGTCAGTGATCAGCCCCAACACTGTGGTCTGCCACGTGAGCGACATCCTGGCCAAAACTGGACCGCCAACCGGACCGTACAGACGCTGCCCCATACGCCTCACGGGCTAACCGGATAACGACCACTCTCTCCGGCTCCATTCCCCTTTAATCCCCTCCTGCGTAGAGGCCGGGCTCCTCCAATTAGACCTCCCGAGCTCCGACCAGTCGGCGTTTCGCCTCGCTGTAAACGGATGCAGGCAATGGTCCCTTCAAAACAGCAGCGATGTTTTCTAGGAGGTGTTCAGGATGGAGAGTTCCAACGACAGCGGTATGTATGTCCGGGTTAGTAATGGTGAAGCGAAGCATGAATCCAGTGCGTTGTTCGCCTTCCAGCAATTCGTCCAGCTCTGCCTTGTCCCATAAATCCCATAAGTCGGCGGAACCCTGACCATTACCGGGTGGACCTTTGGCCACACCACCGCGGATGACTATGCCCACCCCAGCCCTAGCTGCAGTGACGATCGCGTCCTCATGCTCAGGCTGGAGAGCCGAATACGGAACCTGCAAGACGTCGAATACACCCATCTTGATATGGTCGATAATATTCGGGAGAATGGAGGAGCAGCCAAGGAAGCGGATTTTACCATCCCGTTTGAGGGATTCCAGCGTTTGGACGGCTTTTTCTTGCTCCAAAATATTTCTCGCGGGGCTGAAGTGGAACTGGAGGACGTCGAGATAGTCAGTTTTCATGCGGCGCAGGCTCTGGTCACATGTCTTGATTATGTTCTCGCGGCTGTAGTCGTGTAGCTGGGGTAACGGTACGCCGTACCGTGTGCGCTCTGCCGGTACGAATTTTGACACGTCTGGCGGGCAACCACACTTGGACGCGAGGATGAATTCCTGGCGGCGGTTGGCGATACATCTGCCGATGTGCCCTTCAGCCTCGCCGTAGTCAGCAGCGACGTCTATATAATTGATACCAGCATCCAAGACAGCGTTCAGGATGCGCTCGGGCTGCCCCGGCTTTAGCTCTCGGCCAACACCAGCAACCATACCCCGTAGCTCTAATGCTCCAAAACCAAGGGTAGTCACGTTCAAGCCGGTGCGCCCGAGTTTCCTCTTAGGTAGATCTACCAAGTATTTTGCTCCTCACTCTCCCTTGGTCCCGGTCGTGGCATTCAAAACCACTGATTGGCTGTCAATGGTAGCCAAGCCTACCTTATCGCGTCCAAAGCCTCCTTGAATGCCCGGCGCCGCTCGGCGCTGTGAAGATTGTCGTAGTCGACAGGGTATTGCTCTCCTTGCTGTACCTTAAGGTCCACAAATACTGGGCCTTCTTCTTGGAGGATGCGTCCAACTTCGGACTCGAAAACCTCGAGGTCACTGAACTCATAGGTCCTGGGGTATCCCGCTGCCTTGGCGATGTCGGCGAAGCTGACAACACCAGCTCCAGGAATGGGATGCCCGCCATTCGCTTCGTAAGATCCGTTTTCGCAGAGGAAGTGGATGAAGTTCTTGGGCGCTTCGTTGGCGATGGTCACCAGGCTGCCCAGGTTCATCAATAGGCTCCCATCACCGTCTAAGACTAGCACCCTCTTGTTTGGCAGGCCTACAGCGAAGCCTAAAGCATGAGAGGAAGCCTGGCCCATGGCCCCGATAGCCGTGTAGTTCAGTACGTTGGGCTTGATCACCAACCACTCTTGGGCCGCTTGGTAGGCGGCTACCACGATCTGGTCGGTGTGATATTGAGCCAGGACTTTGAGGCATTCGTCACGCTTCATCATTCTTCGTCCAGCCTTCTTCCGATAAGCAGGACCACTGGGCTAGACGTGTCGTAGGCTTTGTCGATGGCGGGGCCGATCTTCGCAACGTCTTGTGGCTGCTCTATCAAGTGGTGTTCGACGCCCATCGCATCCAGGATTGGCTCCGTGATCCGCACTCCGTACCGTCCAGACTCCATCGGCGCAACGCCGGGCTCCTTGGACAGCAGACCTACAATCATGCAGACGGGCATCTCGAACTCTACTGCGGTGCCCCTTACCGAGTTGATGGAGTCAAGCAGCCCCGTGTTCTGCATAAGGAGGACGGACCTCTTATCGCAGAGGGAGAGAGCCGCGCAAATGGAGACCCCTTCGTCTTCTTTGGCGACGCGGATCAGTCGCAAAGACGGGTCCCGCGTTATTGGCAAGAGGATACCTTGACTGGTGGTGATGTCCGGCAAAGCAACCACGAATTCAATACCGCTCTGTTTGATGGCCTCAACTATGGCTGATCCTTGAAGTGTCCGGATAGAAACCATAGCGACCTCCTCCTGGTATACCTGTCCGGCCGCACCTTACCAGAACGGTTGGCTGGCATTATAGCATTCGATGCCGGCCGGCGGCCGCCTAACCGTGACTGTTGAGGCGCCAAGGAAGAAATTTGCCGGGAGAGAGGATTGACAAGCACCAAAGGCCGACACTAAGCTCCAACTACCCTGCTCGGACCTTGCTACCGGTACCGGTTCGGCCGATATGGGGAATCCCGGTTGATAGCCGGTTGATAGAGCGAGACATCTGACACGTCCTACTCTCAAGAGAATCAGTTAAATCTGGCAAATCCTAGCTTAGAAAACTAATCATTTAGGGAGGGACCATGAAATATGACGTTGTTATCGTCGGTGGGGGAGCAGCTGGATCGGTGTTGGCCGGCAGATTGGCTGAAAACGCGAATACCTCCGTTCTGTTGCTGGAAGCCGGGCCGGATTACCCTGATCCAGCCAATCTGCCGGACGAAATAAAGTTCGGCAACACAAGTTTTGCAGAATCCCCAGACTCGGAACACAACTGGGCCCTGCGGGGAACAATCACCGAGGAGCAAGGGGAGATCCACGTGGCGCAGGGCAAAGTGATCGGAGGAGGGTCGTCCATCAACGGTCAGGCGATGCAAAGGGGGTTACCCGAGGATTTCGACTCCTGGTCTGCTATGGGCAACGATGAATGGTCTTATGACAAGGTACTGCCTTTCTTTAGGAAATCTGAGCATGATCTCGACATTCGGGATGATTTTCATGGGACTAACGGACCGATGCCGGTAAGGCGTCGTCAATCAGGTCCATGGCCAGACATCCAAAAGGCCTTCCGCGCAGCCTGTTTGGAGGCGGGTTACGGGGCGGTCGAGGATACCAATGGCCCGAACCCCTCGGGCGTTGGCGTGTGGCCCTCGAACAACCTGGACGGCTGGAGGATGAGCGCCGCTATCACTCACCTAAATCCCATGCGCCACCGTCTTAACCTTACGGTGAGGGGAGGGGTTTTCGTCAGGAAGGTGTTGATCAAGGATCTAAAGGCCGTCGGTGTGGAAGTAGAAAGCGGAGGCGAGGTTTTCAACGTTGAAGCAGACCGTGTTGTGTTGAGCGCCGGGGCTCTCAAGTCGCCTCACCTGCTCATGCTATCGGGAATCGGCCCTAATGACCAACTTCAGCGATTTGGGATACCTGTCGTTCATGAGCTTCCCGGAGTGGGGCAGAACCTAACTAACCATCTGAGCGCCCAGATCACCTTTAAAGTCAAAGACGGATTGACCCTCTTTGGTGATGCCGATACGGTGCACTTTGGTTTACATTACACTTCCGACGGTTCGGGCGAAGTCAATGATATGTTGCTGCGGACTACCCCAATGGTGGACGAACGGCCGGAGCGCGTCCCCGGTTTCCGGACCAAGTACCTGAACGGTGAAGTTTCACCTGACCGGGTGGCGCGGATATCGTGCACTCTCGGGTTGCCCGACGGCTCAGGATACGTCAGGCTTGCGTCCGCCGATCCCTCAGTGCAGCCAACCTTCAACTATCGTTATCTCCAGCATCCAAACGACATACGCCGGGTGCGGGAAGGCATACGGAAGGCGATTGGATTCCTTGAATCCAGTGCGTATAAAGACGTCGCCGATTACCGGATCCAACCGACGGAAGAAATCTTGGCCGATGACGACGCTTTGGACCTCTATATACGCCAAACCTGTGGAACAGCGAGGCACGTGACCGGGACCTGTAAGATGGGGCCTGATTCCGACCCAATGGCGGTCGTAGATCAATACTGCAACGTCAAGGGCGTAAAGGGGTTGTCGGTGGTCGATGCGTCGGTGATGCCGCGAGTTACAAGGTCAGGTGGCAGCCATGCAACGGTTCTCATGATAGGGGAACGCGCCGTCGAGTGGATAGCGCCGGCTTAGCCCTCCTCCGTGTCCTGCGGGACAAAGGTGTCCCGCAGGAAGCTGATGCCGGTTGCGCCACGTTAAGCTAACATTTCTTGCAATCCAGTAACGACACTGAAGGCGCGGATCCCAAGCCTGTGACTGGTTTGCGTGCAGTCCAACCCTAGGATATCTGGCCTGAGGTCCTTCTCTGGTTTCTCTAACGGTTCGGTTTTGGGCGGTACATCGGTAAATGCGTGTACCGGAGTTACCAGGCTGCCATCCAACTCAAATACCTCCGCGACAGCGCAGGCGAATTGATACATGTTTATCCAATCTGCCCCGGCAAGGTGATGGATCCCAGGGTGATAGTCGGCCACCAGCCGCACGATGTCTTCTGTCAGATGCTCAACGTAGATCGGTGTGCGATAGGTATTAGTATCGCCGTTGTAGGTTTCGTTGTTTTTTAAGCGTTCAATTATCGTGGCCGCCAGATTCTGCCGACCGATCAACGGCCATCCATACACCACGCTGGTCCGTACAATACTCCACTGGGAGGCCTCACGAGCAACAGCTAGCTCTGCCTGCCACTTGGTCCTGCCGTAGTGAGTGTTCGGCTTGGGGGCGTCATCCTCCTGATAGTTCCCACGGTCGCCGCTGAACACATACTCGCTTGACAAGAAAACTAGCCTCGCATGGTACTGAGTGCAAAGCCGGGCCACTTGTGCGGCCCCGTCAACATTTACTTCAGTAGCCCTTTCCGGAGCCCTCTCGGCGGTTCCAACATCTGCGATAGCGGCCAATAGCACCACCACATCGGGCCGAGCCTGCAAAAAAACCTGATCCAGCCGTTGGGAATCGGTAATTTCCAGCCGGTGCCAAGATTGATCAATGTCCTCAGGCGCCCGAGAATTGTAAGTGTTGGTGACTTCATAATCGGATTCATGCCGGAGGCGGCGTAGCAAGTAATGCCCGATGAATCCGCTGGCTCCAATAATCAAGATTCTCATTAAGCCTGCCCTCGCCTGGACGATATTAATTTAAGTCAGCCGGCGTCGTTCCCAAGAGAGCCAACGGGCGCTCCCTCAGCATCAGCGTGACGGGCACAGCGGCCACGGAGATTACCAGCAAGAGGAGGAACGCGCGATCGTAACTGCCCCACTGGTCGAATATCAACGCCCCGGCTAGAGCGCCCAGCCCCCCGGATATTTGGTGGATCATCGAGATTGAACCGGCGACTAAGCCCAATCGGCCTTGACCGAATATCGCCCCGGCGAAGACCACCGTAAGAGGCGCGGTGACCAAAAACGTAAAGCCGTAGACAAGGGCGAACGCAGCCACCGCCACCGTGTCTTGGGAATAGATAATAAATCCGAATATAACGATTCTCAGTAAAAAGCAGAGCAGAGTGGGCCTGGCTGCCCCAAAGGCATCGGAAAGAACTCCCGACAAAAGCACCCCTACGAGCCCCATCAACCCCATCCACGCCAGCAGGCTACCAGCCAGGACCGACCCTACGCCCTGATCTTGAGCAAAGGCCACCAAATGGGTCGCTACGAAAAAGTCCTGAAACCCGCAGATGCCGTACATGGTCAGCAGCAACGCGAACTGGCGGGAACGTAGAATCATTCTCAGAGGTAACGCCTCATCTAACAGAGGCTCGGCGCGCGCGGACGCAGCCTTTTCCCCGACGGCGTAGCTTTCTCCCAACCTCGGCTCAACTGTGGGAAGTGGAGGACGGGAGCGCACCGTCGTTAGCACCACCGGGGCCAGAACCGCCAGAGTGACGAATCCCAAGGCTGTAAACGCCGCGCGCCATCCCATGCTCGCTAGAAATGCCGAAAGGACTCCGATGATAACCAACTGGCCGAAGGCGCCCCCGGAGATGGCTGCGCTGACCGCTGCGCCTCGCCGCCGGTAAAACCACCGGCTGATTAACACGCCCACAGGCAGGTTGGAGATGGCTGCGATGCCAATGCCATAAACAAGCCCGTACGCTAAAAACAACTGCCATGGCTCGTTAACCCGGCCCATAAATAGGATGCCCAAAGGGCCCAATATCGCCCCGCCTCCCATGACCAGCCGCAGGCTATAGCGGTCAATGAGCCTTCCAACTACGGGAAGAGAAACTGCGGACACCAACATAAAGGCAGTCAAACCCAAGGTGAGGGTTGACCGGCTCCAGCCCAGGTCTTCGGACATTGGCTTGAGCACCAGGCCAAAGGCGAACCTGGAACCAGTGCCGAAAAAAAGCACCAAGAAGCCAGACGCCAGGATTACCCAACTATAAGCCGGGCGGATCAACCCAGGCTTCAACGACTTGGGCTCCATGGAGGCAATCTGGGGGTGACATCAAAGAGAATTATCATGTAACCCGGCGGGTCCGAATACATGGTCGAATCGGCGTGGCGTTGGAGGAGCAAGCAGCGGAGCTGGCCTATCACTTAAAAGTTGAGATGACCGGGACCTGCTGCTAGTCATCCTCGGGCTCGCCCCATCCTCCGCCACCCGGCGTGCGGATGCTCAATACGTCGCCCTGCTCCACGTCCAGCGTTTCTTTCCCCGCCAGGTGAACCTCTTCGTAGCCGCCCCTTAGCAGCACGTTTTCGCCGGTCTCGCCGTGGTGGCCGCCGTGGAATCCGGGGGGCGGGAACTTCCGTCTCTCAGATAAGATGGTGACCCTGGCGGGGGCCAGGAACTCCACGTCCCGAATCAAACCGTCGCCTCCCTGGTACTTGCCCCGGCCCCCAGAACCGCGCCGGATGGCGTACCGTTTTAGGCGCATTGGAAAAGCGAACTCAAAGGCCTCCACGGGTGTATTCATGGTGTTGGTCATATGCGTGTGAATGCCCGAGATGCCGTCCTTGGTCGGCCGGGCACCCATGCCACCGGCTATGGTTTCGTAGTAAACGAATGGCCTGTCCCGGTCCAGATCGTGGCCCCCCACCAGCAAATTGTTCATCGTGCCCTGGCTGGCGGCCGGGATCAACTCGGGCAAGGCTTGAGCCAGAGCAGAAAAGAGAACGTCGGTTATTCGTTGTGAAGTCTCCACGTTGCCGCCGGCCACCCCTCGTTGGGGTTGCGGGTTGACCAGCGTTCCGAGGGGCGTGATGATTTTGATCGGGCGGAGACAGCCCTGGTTGGCCGGCGCCTCTTCGCCCACGATGCAACGGATAACGTACAAACATGCCGAAACGGCGATGGCCTGAGGAGCGTTGATGCAGCCGGGCCGCTGGGGTGAAGTCCCGGTGAAGTCGACCGTAATCTCGTCTCCAGCGACGGTGATGCACACTCGAATAGGCACCGGTTGATCGGTCAACCCATCGTCGTCCATATAGTCCACCACCTCGTAAACGCCGTCCGGAATAAGGGTGATGGCCTGGCGGGTCAGCCGTTCGGAGTAGTCCAGCAGGGCCGCCATATGCTCCTGCGTCTCATCGTTGCCATAACGTTGGATTATCTCTTGCAATCGGCGTTCGCCGACCCTAGTGGAGGCGATCTGGGCGGCAAGGTCGCCTTTCCGCTCTTCCGGCGTGCGGGAGTTTCGGCAGATGAGCTGAATGACCTCGTGGTTCAGCCTTCCTCCCCGGATTAACTTGATGGGAGGTATTATGGTTCCTTCCTGATACAGCTC
>JYMV01004177.1_pt1 | contig 11933 bp, 9 predicted proteins | sample 338911 | NCBI WGS metagenome assembly JYMV01 (sample SAMN03354496, study PRJNA234377) | hydrothermal vent metagenome | biome: Deep sea; feature: Hydrothermal plumes at the Eastern Lau Spreading Center, Western Pacific Ocean; material: Seawater | place: Tonga | collected 2009 | depth 2000 m m
AATAAGCCTTCAATACCTTTTCGTCTTCAGCGGTTGCGGTTCCGGATATCGACCGTCGGGCGGTAGCCAAAACTTCCATTCCACCAAACGGCAGGAACGGGGCATACCGGGGATAAAGCTTCTTCCAAACCTGCAACTAATCAAACAGCTGGAGGGCTAACCCCATTTCAGGCCACCTGTCTCTAACACTTGAAGAGTCCGGTGGCGTTTTTCTATTGCGCGGCTTGCGATAGGCTTGGCACGTCCTTAGAATTGCGCCGAGAATGCCAGTCCAAATTTACACGACCGGGCAACAACCATTTGCGAGGATATGAGAGATGCTAGTCGAATTGGTCAGTTTGTTAAATGATGATGGCCTCCGTTTGGACGGCGCTTTCTATCCACCCACCGAGGACGCGGATCGGGCCGGGCCGGTGGATGCGGTGTTGCTGATACACGGCTCCAGGGGGAACTTCTATGACGGCGCGACCAAGTCGATGGCCGAGGACCTTAGCGCACAGGGTTACGCCTGTCTGCCGCTAAACACCAACGCCCATGACACCGCCTGGTACAACCCAGGTAGCCGCGAATTTAAAGGCAACGCCTTCGAGGTATTGGCTGACACCTGCATCGACCTTCGGGCTGGCATCGATCACTTGACCGAAAGAGGTTACCGGAGCATCGGCCTTTTGGGTCACAGCATGGGAGCTGTGCGGGTCGCTTACTACGCCGCCACCCAGGACGACGGTCGAGTGGCCACCGTTGTGCCGGTCTCACCGGTGCGGTTGTCCTACTCATATTTTATGGAGTCCGAGGACGCTGAGGAGTTTGCCGCCAATATCGAAATCGCGCGCCGGCTTATTGCCAGGGGAGAACCGGAAGGCGTATTTAGAGTTGACCACCCCATTCCCCAATTGTTTAGCGCCGCTTCATTTCTGGATAAACATGGGCCAGAGGAGAAATACAACTTGATTAACCACGCCCACGGGATTCGGGTGCCGATGCTGACCTTGAACGGCTCTCTGGAGACCCATAGCCGGTTGCGGGACATGGCCCAAGACCTGGCGGTGGCAGCGGTCAATAGCCCGAAAGCCGAGACATTGATGGTGGAGGGAGGAGAGCATTCCCTCGTGAACCGGACCACCGAAGCTTCTGATGCCGTGCTCAAATGGCTTGCTGCGCTCACGCCCGAAAGGGCTCGGGTCTAGCCCCCGCTGGACTGTCACCGGAGGACTCAGATCCAAGTACTGACATCAGTAGGTTTAAAGCGGCATTGGGTTAGCCCCGGGCCATCTAACCGGCGGTGGGTTGTTGACTCCCCCGCCGCCGGGCCTCGGAATCGTCTTATTTCTTAAGGGCAGCCGGGCTCTTGCTCTATAAGTGGTACCCTGTCGATGTGACGATTTCCGATGTTAAGTGGAGACGTGAGAAGAATGAAAAAAACAATGGTGATTACCTCCTTAACGCTGGCTGTGATTTTGCTGGGTATATTCGGTGGTATAGCGGCAGCGCAAGGGCAGGGTCAAGACAAAATCATACGCGGGTCCAGCATGCTCACATCGAGAATGGCCGAGATACTGGGGATTGAAGAAGACCGTGTTGAACAAGCGTTCAAACAGGCTGCTTCAGAAACAAGGGATGAGCGGATGAGGAACTATTTGGCTAGGCTTGTAGAAACAGGCAAAATTACCCAGGAACAGGCCGACCACAAATTAGAAGGGATGAAGGAAAACTCCGGGCTCTGGAAGAAGCATTCCTCCTTTGGCAATCCACATGACAAGCACGGCCACCATAAGGGTCCCCATAACCGCACGAACTGGTAGGGACAGTGGCAATTCTATCTGCAAGGGTCACCGTTCGCGTTGTGCGGTGGCCCTTTTCTATTGCCAGTGTTGCCAATTGGCAACATCCGGTCAGACCGTCACCGGTGGCCCCGGACAAACTCAAAATGCTATTATCATAAAATAATCCAATACAAAGGATGCAGACAATGACGGCACAAAGATTTACCAACGTGATCACCGAAGAATCTGAGTTGCGTGGGATTTTTGGGGAGGTGTCAGAGCGTGCGGTGAAAAAGCAGATCGATCGGCTGGATGTTCATTGCCGCGCCATCATCGAAAAATGCCCATTTATTTTGCTTGGCACCTCTGACACCGAAGGTCGTTGCGACGTTTCCCCGAAGGGAGATTACCCCGGTTTTATTCGGGTGCTGGATGATAAGACAATCGCCATTCCCGATCTGCCGGGCAATAATCGGCTGGATACGCTCGGAAATATGGTGAAGAACCCTCAGGTAGGCTTGATCTTCATGATTCCCGGCATGAATGATACCCTCAGGATCAACGGCAAAGTCCAACTGGTGAGAGACGATGAATTGCTGGAGAGCATGGCCTTCGAAGGGAAATTGCCAAAATTGGCGATCGTCGTTCACGTCCAAGAGGTGTTTACCCACTGCCCCAAGGCATTCGTCCGCTCCAAACTGTGGTCGGATGAATACCGGATCGACCGCAGCGAATTGCCTTCATTCGGCGAGATCTTGAGAGATCACGCAGGTCTTGATTACGATTTAGAGGAGTTTCAGAAAGGGCTCGACGAAAGGTTAGTGACAACGTTGCATTAGCCGCCTATTTGGTCGAAGGTCGATACTCACGTCGAGGTTCGTTGTCACTCCAAAACTTTCTAGCCCTATCATCAGCCGAGGTTTTGTTAGGTGCTAGGTGGCATGGAGATTTGGGGATTTTAGCCCCAATTTATTTTCGTCCGGTAGGCACGGTTTTAGCCGTTAGCCTCAAAATCGAGACTGTATACTATCAGTGACCACGCCTAGGTAGGATTTCCTTCTAACTCTTAATCAGTAGGTTCTCGGTTCGACCCCGAGGCGGGTCACCAGTTTTAGGCACGAAAAAGCCCCGGTTTCTAAAAACGGGGCTTTTCTTGATAGTCAGTTTGGTTTTGTCCTATCTTCCTTATTAGTTTTTGGTTGGGTATCGCAGTCCCCTATTCGTAGGGCGTCGGCTCTTGGAAGGTTAAGAAACAGGTTCTGGCGGACGGCGCAAATGCCAATTAGTTGTTTGCTGGTAAGTATGACCTAGACGTAGAAGTAGCTCTTCCTCCATGGGGCGTCCTGCTACCTGGATTGACAAAGGCAAGTTCTCTGATGTGAAGCCACATGGCAAAGATAAAGCAGGCAAACCCGCTAAATTGAACGCCCCGGTAAAGTTACGTACCCCAGAGATACGACTCTGAGCATCTTCTTGACTAATTATCCCTGCTTTCTCTGGAATCTTAGGAGCTGGACCCGGTGATGTAGGCAGAATTAGTACGTCTACCCCGTGAAGGGCTTGGAGAATGTCATTCCTCACCATAGCGCGAAGTTTTTGTGCCTTTATATATGATTGGGCTGGCGTTAGTATCCCCGTGATTAGGCGAACCCTGGAGTTGTGGTCGTACTCCTGAGCTCTAGTCTTTAATCTTTCGTGGTGTAAGTAGCCACCGTCCATGTCAGTGATGCATTTTGACGCCACGCCAGCACATTCTACGGACGGTATAGACACTTCCTTGACAATCGCGCCCGATAATCTCAATTGGTCAATAGCTGCGTTCAAGGCTTCAAGGGTTTCTGGTTCTAATCCACCCAGAGCAACTTTTTCGCGCAGGATGCCGATCCTTAATTTTGAAATACCTCCAGATAGTCCCAGGCGGTAATCCGGAACAGGAATCTCCCAAGAATACGGATCTTCGGGATCATGACCGGCGATGGCCTGAAACATAATCGCGCAATCTTCAACGGTTCGAGCTACTGGGCCTACTGTGTCCATTGACCAGCAGACTGGAATTACGCCTCTCCTACTGACCCGGCCCCAAGTGGGACGCAATCCAGCCAAACCACACCAAGCGGCGGGAATTCGAGTGGAGCCTCCTGTATCCTCAGCCAAGGCGGATGCACACAGGAATGCCGATGTAGCAGCAGCAGAGCCGCTACTAGAAATCCCTGGATTCCTATCGAGATTCCAGGGATTTCTCGGTGTACCTCCGGGATGGGAGAAACTTTCCCCGAGAGCGAATTCGCTCAGATTAAGCTTGCCCAAGAGCACTACTCCGGCATCCTTCAGTTTCGTGACAACAACAGCGTCTTCTTCAGGAATGAATTCCCACAATAGGTTCGACCCTGCGGTGGTTCGCACCCCTTTGGTAAAAAATTGATCCTTAACGGCTACTGGTATTCCGTGGAGTGGACCATGATAATGCCCATCCGCAATTGATTTGTCTGCTTGTTTCGCCGATTGTCGGGCTTCGTCATAAGTAACTGTTATATAAGAATTTAGGACGCCGTCTATTTGGGAAATGCGCTCTAGATAAGCTTCCGTGGCCTCTAGCGATGAAATCTCTTTCGACTTGATCAGTTCACCCAGTTGGGCGATCGAGAGATAAGGGATATCGTGTAGATCCATGATTTATCCATCCTTGAGCAGTAATGATGATTGGTTGTTAGCCGGCTTTACGATTGCGACCTTCCTATCACCGCTTATAAGGCGTTCAATCAGGTGGTGCTAGCTGCTAATAATCGAACCTATAATAAATGATGCAGGCGATATACGCCGAGGAAAAGGGGTATTGGGTCGTTCACATAATAGATGAAGGGCATCGCTTTGGAATGGGCTCAATTCTGTTCCGGGTCAGCCGGGTACGACGGAGTAGGTGAGGTTGGTTGCCAAGGCCAAACTTGAAATGGTGGTTTATGGTGGAGTTGGAGTAGGGTCGATCTCAACCACGGAATGCTCTTCTTCAAGCCTGCTGACAGCGTCCATCAGCTCAGAGAGTTACCTCCTGGGATAGGTAACCTGACTAACCTGACCAGTCTGTTGCTGGCAGGTAACCCTCTGGGGGAGTTACCTTCTGAGATAGGAAAGTTGACGGATCTGACCTATCTACAACTCACTGGCTGTTCGCTGACGAGTCTACCTTCCGAGATAGGAAATCTAACAAACCTGATCGACCTGCTTATGGACAACAATCAGGTGACAACATTGCCTCCTGAAATATTAGATCTGACCAGCCTGAAACGGCTGTCCTTGAGTCGAAGCCCGATTACTGTGATGACACCAGAGATGAGGATACTGCTGGATCGAGGCATTTTAAGCTCTATCTAGTTGCTCGGATTAAGCCCATTTTTTCTCAATTTGTAGTCAATTTTTCTGGAAGATTAGGCGCGTTTTCGTCTTTCCGCATCAATAATCCCGCCTGAACATAAAACAACTGGTTCTTAATCAGTTCCTCCAAAACGCACTGGTGTCTTCCGCAACCCTGGCATCACTCTGCATTATTAATCTACAAAATATGGGGCGATACTTACCCGTCCTCATAAGCATAAAGAGGCGAACGGATTCCCTGCCTACGTTTCACTGAAGGTTCTGAAGGAACTGAATGACCCCCAGGGGACAATGGCAGGGGAGTCCCATCTTTTGCGCCGCTGTCCCTCTAACTCATTATCGCCTTCAGTACCTTCAGTTAGTTCAGTAATTGTCTCTCCCCCGACGACTTATGGTTTTTCATCTGAGGATAATTGGTTCAAAAGCACAGCGGAAAGGATTAGATGGGTGTAAATACAGTGGTATACCATCTCAGATATCAAACCCGATTGTCGCTTTAAATCGTTGCATCGCAGCGATATGTTCACTTGCAGTTTTGAGCCCTCCCCAACGGTTCTCGATAGATAGATACCGTGCTCCCAACTTCTTCCATGCTACCGCTTCATCCATCCAATCTTCTGGGCTTCCATCGCTAGTTCGGAGACGGCCATCAACTCCGATGGACGCTTGATCTCGCCCATATTCCTTTGCGAAAGCATTTACTCGATCGATAGTCGCTCGCCCTCCGGCGTCTGGCTTGAAATTGGGGCACCATCCGTCAGCCAATCGCGCAATTCGCTTTAAAATCGTATCTGATGGCGTCGGCGCCTCGGGACTTCCGGCACCCAACCACACGGGAATCGGCCGCTGGATCGGCAAAGGATTCAACCCTGCATGGTTTATGTTGTGCCACCTGCCATGGAAGTCGACGACTTCTTTGGTCCATAGCTCGCGGAGCACCGTGATTTGTTCAGAAATTCGTTCTCCTCGCGTATGAAAATCTTCACCCAATGCTTGGTATTCCACACTGTTCCACCCAACCCCAATCCCTAGGCGGAGTCTGCCTCCTGACAATACATCAATCTCTGCAGTTTGCTTCGCAACAAGAACAGTCTGCCGTTGCGGCAAAATGAGTATGCCACTGACCAATCCGATCGTTCGAGTAATCGAAGACAAATAGCCCATCAGCGTCAGCGATTCATGAATGACAGATTTGTGGTTATAAGTCTGTAACGCGGGGAAATATTCGTTGTTAGGGAATTCGTGGCGCTTTGGATCCGCGCCTAGCACATGGTCTGCTATGAATATGTAGGAGTAACCCAGTTCTTCGGCAGTTTGTGCAAAGTCTTTTATTGCTGCGGGGTCTGGTTCAATCTCTGTTTGAGGGAAAATAACTCCGACTTCCAAATTTTGCTCCTGATGTGATTAAGATGAACCGAGGGAAGTTACCTGGCAACACCGTATCGTATTATTTTTTGAGCACGCCTTAGTGTTACCAACAGAGGAAATAAAAATATCTGTCTAACGACCATCCCGGATAAATCTAGCTACCCGTTCGCCGATCATCACAGTAGTGGCGTTGGTATTGGCCCGCACTATGTCGGGGAAAATGGAGGCGTCCGCAACCCTGAGATTGTATATGCCACGGACTTTGCCATACTGGTCAACAACAGCCAAAGGGTCGGATGCCGGCCCCATCTTGCATGTGCCGGAGACATGCTGGAAGCTGGAAGTATTAGCCAAAAGCCAGGCGTCTAAAGAGTCATCGGAGGCCAAGTCGGCGTCAGTGGGGCTAATCCGCTCTGCCACAACGGATCCATAGGCTTCATGTTCCGCAAGCCTAACCGCCAATCTCACGCCTTCCCGCATACGTTTTCGGTCCCAGGATTCTTCCAAGTAACGATAATTGAGCCGCGGCTGAACGTTCGGGTCATTTGAATCAAGGGTCAACTCGCCGGAGCCAACCGGAAGCTCCAAACCGCACCCGATACGGACGACGGGCTCTTCCTCGGGAATGAACGGCGAGGATGAAGAGGGCAAGACCATCAAATCATCGCGGGTTAATGAGCCTTCAGCGGTATAGCGCAAACAAATTTGTGCCCTAGGCCCATCGAGATCAATTGAGTGTCCTTCCTGTGCCCGGTAGCTGGTGAATACTAATGGGTGATCTCTTAGGTTCTGTCCGACCCCGGGTAAGTCCAACCTCACGGGAACTCCCTGGGAACTCAGCTGATTGGCAGGGCCAACCCCGGAAAGCATGAGCAAATGAGGCGACCCGATGGCCCCGGCACTCAAAATGATTTCCTCCCCCTCCACCACAAATTTTTCCCCACCGCTTTCCACTTCCAATCCCGTTGCCTTTTTGTCGTCGAACACGATACGCCTAACCAATACGTTCGGTCGCAATGACAGGTTGAGTCGGTGGCGAACGGGGTTTATGTAGGCTAGAGCAGTGCTGACGCGGATGCCATCTGGATTGTTCATGGGAAGAGGCCCAACACCTGTGGCGTCCGGGTTGTTCTGGTCGAACACCTCAGGAAACCCTGCTGTCACACAAGCCTGGAAGAACGCTTCTTGGTCCTTATTCCAATTTGCCCTTTTGTGGCGGCGAACAGGGATAGGTCCATCGGTGCCGTGAAAGTCATCTTTGACGTCCAGGTCGGTCTCCGAGCTCCGGAAATCGGGGAGGAGGTTAACATATTTCCACTCGTCGTTACCTAGGGCAGCCCAAGCGTCGTAGTCTTCTGGTACCCCCCGGATGAACGCCTGAACATTGATGGCGCTGGAACCGCCCATCGCCTTACCACGAGGCACCGGTATCTCCCTGACAGGATTGTTGGTTGCCGTGCCTTTGAACGACCAGTTGTGGCGCGCTCCCTCGTATGAAGCGATCGGATCGTATCCAAATTTGAGCTCGTCCGGTAGAAGATCGAAGTCTGGATAATCGGGGCCCGCCTCGAGCAGCAGCACCGATTTGCCGGAATCCTCGGACAAGCGAGCCGCCAAAACGCACCCTGCTGAGCCTCCGCCCACGACGATGTAGCTATATCTCATGGCGAATCCACCGACATTTAATTTGCAGGCATTATAATCGCTGAACCATCAGGTGTTTGGATCGAATCAATCGATGCGTAGGTACTCCTTGAACCACGCGACTGACATGTCCCAAATCTGTTCTTTCAGGTCTTCCCTGTATACGTCGTAGTGGGTAGCCCCTGGAATCACCCACAGCTTCTTGGGCTCATATGTCTCTTCAAACATACCAACCACGCCCTCGGCAGGGGTCACCGAGTCCAACTCTGCAGCGATATACATTATGGCCCGGGGGGAAATTCTTTCTACCACGCTGATTGGCTTAAAGTCCAAGAGTTTCTCCGCTGTGGCCAAGGAGTAGGAGGTGCTTTTGTAGTTTTCCATCTCAGGGATCTGGTCGATCACCTTTTGTCTAGCGGCGGCTGTGGTAGGGTCGCCCACGAGAATGCCTCCGCCACTCACCATTTCCGACATGCCGGTCTCAATTCTGGTTTTGCGGTCATCCTCAATTTGGTTCAGCAAATCCAGCCACTCGTAATAACGCCGTATGCTCTGCATCCAACGCTCTCCGTCTCCCCAGCCAGCCACACTAATGGAACACTTAACCCTCTCGTCAATCCCGGCAACGTAGGGCACCATACCAGCACCGAAGCTAAAGCCGATTAGCCCTAACCGTTCCGGGTCCACCTTGTGATTGGTTTCCAAAAAGGTCAAACCGTTACGAATGTCCTCGACCTGCTCCAACGGATACAGACGGCCGGGCTCACCCTCGCTTTCGCCCACACCTCGATAGTCCCAAATCAAGGCCACGCAGCCCAATTCGACCAAACGTCGGGCTAAATGGGGGAACCAGAAATATTCTTTGACGCCTACCATACCTTGGCAAAGCATTATTGCCGGGCAAGAATCGTTGTCGGTTGCTTCTGGCTCAAAAAGTGTCCCGGCAATCCGGATGCCGTCGCTGTTGAAAAAAACTCTTCTTTCCATGTGGCTCCTTTTGACTCCGAGTATTGTCAAACTTAATAACAGTGGCCGAATTACACTGGCCAGATAGCTTGCGGCTATTTTTTAAAAGAATAATTACAGAGGTGAGGTTCTTCCTGCAACAGTCAAGGAAACACTGGTAGGCGCTGGTGTCTAGCTCCAAGGGAGTGTCGAGGGCGGCCTGCTTAGCATGGACGAATTATGGACCTTGAACTTAGCTATAAGGAAGATAGAAGTCAGCATAGGCACTTCCTTTTCGGGAAATGCCTGTTTACACCCCCATTATAATCAAGATTAACAGCAATACTTGGCCAAACTTGAGGGCGCTGTCAGATTGGCAATCTTCCACAAACTACTACGGCCAGACGCGGGCATGTGAAAGATCAGGTGGGATACAACCAGCTGGAGAGGGCTACGAGCTGATATCTCCAGCCGTTCTCTCACAGTAAGGAGAAACTCTTGGAAGCCCTACAGACCAGAAAATTAGGTGAAACCGGATTAGATGTAAGCGTACTCGGGTATGGGGCGATGGAACTACGTGGTCCGCGCTCTCCGATCCCAAAGGGTCGGCCTGTGGACCAGGCTCAAGCTGAAAAGGTCTTGAACTCTGTTCTAGATAGTGGGATCAACTTAATAGACACGTCGATCGACTATGGCGAAAGCGAAGAGCTCATCGGAAAATACGTCTCTCATCGGCGTGATGAATATTTGTTGGCTTCGAAATGCGGCTGTAATGCAAATACCACTTCGGTAGAAGAAGGAAATGCGCCAAGGCACATCTATACTCGTGAGAACCTCATCGAGGGTGTAGAACTGAGCTTAAGACGGATGAACACAGATCACCTGGATTTGCTCCAGTTTCACGGGAGCCCTCCCGTAGAATTACGGGACCAGGCAGTCCAGACCTTGCTTGATTTGAAATCCGACGGTAAGACCAGGTTCATAGGAGTATCCGACGTTTTGCCAACCCTCACTGATTTTGTCGAGATGGGGGTTTTTGACGTGTTCCAATTCCCGTACTCAGCGCTAGATAGGGAACATGAGTCACTCATCACCCAGTTGGCCAATTCAGGATCAGGAACGCTAATCCGGGGTGGCATCGCTCGTGGAGAACCTGGCCATGGGTTGGCCGATCCAAACCTGTGGGCCGCTTGGGATAAGGCGAGACTAGACGAATTACTGGACGGCATGGACCAGTTCGAGTTTCTTCTAAGATTTACTATCAGTCACCCTGACCTTAGTACCACAATTGTCGGTTCGCTTTACCCAGACCATATCAGCCGAAACATCGCAGCCGTTAGCAGAGGCCCTCTTCCTGAATCCCTTTGCACCGAAATCAAAAACCGATTGGAAAACGTTGACTAAAGGCCTCACTAAATATATAGCCACATATCACCCGTTTCAAAACCCAGTTACCGCCAGCTAGCACCAAACAACGCCAATTAGCCTAGCATTAGCAGGTGTGGTCACCTGGATTAATCAACAAAATATGGGGCGATACTTACCTACCTTGTTGAGCACCAACGAGGCGAACGGATTTCCACGCCTGCACAGGTAGATTCCCTGAATGACGGTCTGAACAAGGAAAATTATTTGACCCTGTGTAGGTAGGTTGTATTTACTCTCTCTGACGCATCATTAGGGTAGTTAGTTACCCCACAACACAGTGTCATATTATTTTGTTGAACACGCCCCGGTGTTACCGACAATCGAGAAATGACGTGGAATGACAATTTATGTTTAACGCTTGTACAACTACTAGGATTTTTTGCAGACCTAACTGTCCACCCGGCCGTCGTACAAAACCGGAAAACCGCACCACATTCGCGGACGCCGATTCTGCTACTGAGGCTGGATACAGAGCATGTTTGGTATGTCTTCCAATGGAGGGGCGACCTGGTCCATGGATTTCAAAAACTGCTCGTCGGCAAATAAATCCTTAGTCTTTTAATGCGCTAGCGACTTCTTGAATAAAACGCTCCGAGGTATGAGAGTCGGGATTATCGGGATCCAGTGGACTCCCTCTCAATATAAACCTGTCTACTCCCGCCTCTATTAGTGCTGATAAACGATCCACGCAATATGATGGAGAACCGAAAATACCGAAGTTACGTGCGAATTCTCCAGTGACAGCGGATTCTTGGGTTCCTGCACCCCGACCATGCTGTTGCATGTCATATGATCTGTGGATTTCTTCAAGCACTTGTTGCTGTTCAGCAGATGCAGGCCCGACTACCCTCCCATACATGGCAGAGAATCTTGCGAACAATGAAACTTGCCCTGCCCCAATTCTCATAGCTTCCTCAGGGTCATCATGTACTACGAGTGATATGTAGGCTGTAAACGGGATGTCGGCGGCGATGCCAGCCTTCGCTCGAGCATCGCGCGCTACATCCATGCCCCATTTAACGCGTTCAACATCGGCACCCACGTTCAAACTTATCCTGTCAGCGTGACGTGCGGCAGCTGCAATCACCCTTGGACCGGTTGCGGCGACATCTACAGGTACTTTAGGTTGAATTCCCGCAATCCACGATATTCGACTAGAGGTTGAATGGCCTGCTAGTCCCAGTGAACCCAGGTCACTACCGTCTTCAAATGCTACCTCATTGCCCCTTAAGTAGTTCTGGAGTTGTTCAAGATAGTTCTCGAACTCCGCTACAGAATGAGGCGCACGGCCTAAGTGTGCCAACGCGGAATCCCCTCTGCCAATCCCGAGATACGCCCGTCCGTCGCTTTCCATTTGAATAGATGCGATCGCGGACGCTGTCGCGGCGGGATGCCTTGTAAAGGAATTCGTTACAC
>JYMV01027104.1_pt1 | contig 11933 bp, 12 predicted proteins | sample 338911 | NCBI WGS metagenome assembly JYMV01 (sample SAMN03354496, study PRJNA234377) | hydrothermal vent metagenome | biome: Deep sea; feature: Hydrothermal plumes at the Eastern Lau Spreading Center, Western Pacific Ocean; material: Seawater | place: Tonga | collected 2009 | depth 2000 m m
CTTTTTTCTGTCTGCGGGCGTAGTTCAACTGGATAGAGCGTCAGACTTCGAATCTGAATGTTGGGAGTTCGAGTCTCTCCGCCCGCACCAGAAATATCAATGACTTACAGAGTTATTTAAAATTTATCCTACCGCTTTCGTTCCATTCTCGTTCCACTGAGAAATAAAATACCACAAAATAATACAAATCTAATCTTACCGAGTTTGTATTTAATTATCCAAGATATCTCTTCTAATAACTTACCTCAATTATTTATCCTCACTCAAAAGAATACTTTAATTGGAACGTAAATGGAACATTTAAAATGTTCCAGTGAAATAATTTAATAATATCAATGATTAATCAACATATTACTTAAGATTGGATATCTTATGTTGACATTAATCTTGATTTCACCTATACTATCCTTATTAATCTTTAACACTCATTCTTATAGAGGAAGCATGGCAAGTATTCAGGAGAGGAAGAAAAACGGTAAACCATCGTATACGGCTAAGATTCGTTTAAAGGGCCATCAACCTGTATTCCAAACCTTTACACGCAAGACAGATGCTGTGCGTTGGGCTAACCAGACTGAGGCCGCTATTATCGAAGGTCGATTTTTTAAAACAGTTGAATCTCAGAAGCACACCCTGAGTGATCTAATTGATCGCTATATCAGAGATGTCTTACCGCGCAAAGCCAAAGTCTATGTTGAATACGCATCTCAATTAAAATGGTGGGAAGAACAGATAGGTGATGTGCGACTTTCCGATTTATCCACTGCTTTAATCTCGGAAAAAAGAGATCTTCTTTCCAGAACTATTACCAACCGCAAAAAACAAATGTCACCAGCGAGAGTAAACCGTTACATGGCTGCTTTAAGTACTGCACTTAATACCTCTATTAGGGAATGGGAATGGATGGAGGATAACCCAATGCGAAAGATTTCAAAATTAAAGGAGCCTAGAGGAAGAGTCCGACATTTGTCTAAAGATGAAAGAGAAAGCTTACTTGCTGCATGTAAAGATTCAGTAAATAATCATCTTTATTTGGCCGTTGTTTTAGCTTTGAGTACTGGAGCTCGCCAACAAGAAATTTGGGGTCTCCAATGGTCGGAGGTAAATTTTGAGACAGGATTCATCACTTTTACTGAGACAAAGAATGAAGAGTCTCGAAGTGTACCACTAAAGGGGCACGCTTGTAAATTGCTTTTAGAACATTATAGAATCCGAAGAAAAGACTCTGACATAGTATTTCCTTCAAAGAAAAATCCAGCAGTAAGTTATGATTTTAGAAATCCTTGGAAAAAAGCTCTTGTAGTAGCAGAGGTTGAGGATTTTAGATGGCATGATCTCAGGCATTCATGTGCCTCTTATCTGGCTATGAATGGAGTCCCAATGCTCACTATTGCAGAGATATTAGGGCATAAAACACTATCGATGGTGCAGAGATACACACACCTTAACGCAGAGCATTTAACGGAAGCAATAAGCGATATGAATCGCAAAATTTTTCCATAAAAAGATATATGGCTAAACCAAAAATAATAAATTCTAACCCAAAGAGAACAATTAGTTTTAGTAATTTTAATAGACTTGATAAAGGGTTGAAAATAGCAATAGGGCTAAAATGGAGCAAGCTCATCATTAATGATGTTGCTGAAGATAAAATAGAATTAGTGGAAGATTGGATCAACAACAATCGAGGTAAATATAAAGGAATTAATATTAGTTTAGGTAGTACATACACTCGAAAATGGGTCTTAATTTTTAGTGGTATTGACGAACTTAAAGAAGGACTGAGTAGTGCAATAAAAAGAAAATTCAGAGAGATAATATTAGAGGATGTCTCTGAAGAAGAAATTAAACCCATACAAAATTGGATCAAGAAAAATCAAGGTAAGTATGAAGATATTAATATTCGCATAGGCGTTACATACAAAGGACTGCATCCAAATGAGAAAGAGAAAATAAGAAACAAAGTAGGTGCTGACGTATCTTTTTTTGATGATGCAACATTACACTTAGAAGAAAATGACGAAAAACTATTCTTCGATAATTGGATTAATTCCGAATCACCCCAAAAAAGAATTGATAGAATTGAAAGAGAGATAAATTAACAGCAAAAGACCTATAAGATTAAAGGAATAGCAAAGATAGAAAAGAAAAATATAAAACTTGAATTGGAGTATCTCAAACAACTACGAGATCAAAATAAAATTGAGATTGAAATTTTTGATGAACTAAAAAAACAAACAGAAAAAGATATTTCAGGAAATGCCCATCGTAGAAGGAAAAGATGGACTGACAAAAAAAGGTTACGGTTAATTGTCCGTGTGATTGACAAAAAACTTTGGGAAGAAAATGGAAAGAAACCAACTCGTAATGATGTAGAAATTGAACTACTCATCGACAGTAAAATGTAAATCACCTGGAAATGAGTGGTTAGAATTAAACTGAGAAAAGAACTGAGATGAAATATTTGTCTTTTAGTGGCATTTAATTTTCTGATATAATTAACCGTAAAAGTCCAAATTTTCTATCCATGATCACACGTTTCTGCTGCTAGAATCATCTGTGTTGTTTAGCCTGCCACCACAAGTTTTAATCATTCTAGTTTTCTGTTTGATATTTGCTCTCACTTTCCATGAGTTCGGCCATGCTTATGTAGCCCATCTTTGTGGAGACGACACGGCAAAAATGGCTGGTAGAATGACACTGAACCCTATCGTTCATTTAGATCTCTTTGGCAGTTTAATGTTGCTCATGGTAGGTTTTGGCTATGCCCGTCCGGTGCCGGTTAATCCTAGAAATTACCGTATCAGCAATGCAGATTTTTATGTTGCTTCTGCGGGGCCCATTATGAATTTACTGTTAGGATTTGGTGCTGCTTTTTTGTTTCGCTTTCTGGCACTGAATAACTTGACACTACTGGCTGGAGTACCAGTACTGGAAATCCTTTACCTGTTTATTTTAATTAATTTTAATCTTTGCCTTTTCAACTTAATTCCACTTGGTCCACTGGACGGAAATTCAGTGTTTCCTCATTTTTTACCTTCAGACTTAAGAAGACGTTTCCAGAACTGGAATTACCGTTATGGCTCACAGGCCTTGATAGTGCTGGTATTATTAAGTATGTTTTTGCCTGGATTCAGTGCTTTCAGCTGGATTTCGAGCATTAGTAAAAGCATGATTAGCGGACTTCTTTAGATTGCCACTTTTCAACTTCTGGAATCCTCAGACACAACACTAAATGTTTTATAATAATTACAAATGACGCTTGAAGAATTAAAATCATTTTTTCTAGGGTATTGCCGTAAAGAGAACGGTACTCCAGACAAACAACTTTTTGGCTTGGAGTATGAAAACTTTGTGATGGTTCCTAACAATGACGACGGTGAAGAATGTTTCCACCCGTTACCTGTTGAAGGAGAATCCGGAGTTTTCAGGGTTTTGGAAAATTTAGTAGAACTGACCAAAAACAGTGATGATCCACTGGAAACAGTATATGAAAAAGACATGCTTTTAGCACTGATTAGTCCTGCAGGATCAAAAATAACGGTTGAGCCTGGAGGACAAATTGAACTTTCTGATGCACCAAGAAAATCTCTTTTAGATGCATATAACTCATTACAGGATTATTTGAAGCTGCTTGAAAAAGCGGTTTCAGATTTTAAAGGAAAGCTTTTGTTTCAGGGCGTGCAGCCGATCCATTCTTTGGATAAATTGCCGTTTTTTCCAAAAAACCGTTATCGGATTATGTTTCAACACATGTTGAAAACCGGTACACTCGGTCAATGGATGATGAAAGGATCTTCTGGAGTACAGGTCAGTATTGATTATGCTTCCTTAGAGGATTTGCAGAGAAAATTTATTTTTCTGAATCGCCTCTCACCTTTTTTGACAGCTATGTTTGCTAATAGTCCTTTGAATGATGGGAGTCCCTGCGGTTTTCTTTCTTATCGCTCACATATTTGGGAGAATACGGATAATTCACGTTGCGGTCTTCCTGAAATCTTTTTAAGAGACAATTTCCGTTTGGAGGACTACATCAATTGGTCATTAAAGGCAGCACCATATCATTTGATGCGTGAAGGTGAAGTTGTTGAGACAACTGATTGGAATTTCAAACAACTTTTAGAAGGAAAACATCCGGATCTAATAATTACTCCTGAAGACTGGGAAGATCATTTAGGAATGCTGTTTCCAGACATCAGAATTAAAAATATCCTGGAAGTGCGTGTTGTTGACAGCGTACCGCCTAAATATATAATGGCGATTCCGGCATTGATAGGAACATTGCTCTATAATGAATCAGCTTTTTCTTACGCACAATCTTTACTAATGGACCTGCCGCAGGATGAATTTCAATTGTACAAAAAAGCTGTTGCAAAGGATGCATTGCAGGCAGAAGTTAATCAAACTAACTTTGCAAAGACAGGAAGGAAACTGGCAGAAATCGCTCTGCAGGAACTTGGATCAAAAGATGAAAATTGGTTTCTGCCTTTTTTTGAAGAATTCACCAAAGAGGGTCGATCTCCGGCAAACGAGACTCTGGACCAGTTCCGGGAATGTGGAGAAGACCCGGACAAGTGGCTTGCTAAAGTCTTAAATAACCCGGATTACTGACTGGGCCAGGTTACTTGTTTAAATGCCATCTCCTCCTGAATTGCGGAAGGTTTTTTGTCTTCAATTCCACGAGTCACTTGAACAGAATAGTGACCATCAGATTCTCCCGTATAACCTTGTAACGCAGGAGTCCCGTTAATACGTATTGTCGCCAGATTTTCTTTACCCAGTAACGGCAGTAACTGTCCCACTTCCAACTTTCCTTTTGTTTCGCCCAAATCTGCATTCCCCAATTCTGCAACAACCGAATATTCTTTCTTTTCCAGAATATCCATGAAATGCCGTTTAACATGCGGAGAATAATTTTCTATGGATTCAGGCGCAATAACTCTTTTGTTTTCAAGATGACTAAGCAGTGGATCAAGCCCCGAAGAAGGTAAACAGAGTAAAATCTCTGATTGAATATCTTGAACACTAAGCCGAACACTACCCACGAAACAATATTCGTAGGGCAACATGACTTTTGCCCTTTGAGGGTAAATGGTTACACGATTGAGATTAAGCTCCACATCTGCAATATTGAGCCAGCTTTTTTCAAAGTCTTCTATCATAGGTTGCACCAAAGCGAGTAAATCTTTCTGGTGTTCCTTCATCAACTTGCCCAGGGAAGAACGTTCGAGTGTTATTCCCGCCTTTGTGTTCAAGATCAACTTTAAAAAAAATGTATTGTCTACAAGGAACAGACCACGGCTCTGGTTCGGCGTTTCAAAAATATAGATTGGCTGTTTAGATACAGAACTCAAAAAATTTTCAAAACGTATTTTTTTCACATTTTCCGTAGAGACCTCAAACATCAGGTTCTTTTTAGCATAAAGCCTGTCCTGTAAGAGAGATGCCCATCTGCGGAATACAACGTCCATTAATTGGTGTCGCCCTGTTGTCAGATGAACTTCTGCCAGTTCAAAAGTCTTTACGGGAATTTCTGTTCGGTGAAGCATAGTTTAAATTATTCCTGAACGATACCAACAATTCGAATACCAAGTTTATCATTGTTGATTTGTATAACTTCCCCAAGAGCAATTGTTTTACCGTCGAGTACCAAATTCACCGGTTCTCCTGCAACTTTATCTAGTTCAATAATGCTCCCATAAGTTATCTGTGTGATTTCTTCGCCTGTAAGTTGAGTACGTGCTATTTCAACCACGGCTTCATGGTGAAATTTTAACAGCATGTCTGCATCTAAGGGGACTGCTGATGTTTCTGATGCCTCAGTTTCAATTGGCATCTCGCTCTCTACTTTTTCAATAACAGGTGTTTTCTCAATTTCAGGCTCTACTTCTACGTAATCAGATGCATCCATTTGCTCACCTGTTACCTCATTCTCTTCCTGGGAATCTGCTGATGTTTCTGATGCAGAATTTTCCTCCGTTTCATTATCAAATTTTAGTTCGTCAATTTCACTTTCTCCGATATCAACCAGATCAGTCTCAGCATTTTCCTGTTCAGTCTCAGCCTCTTCAGAATCTTTTATGTCATCCAAAGCATCAATTCCAAGCTCCAGATCTTCTGTATCATTTGCTTCACTTTCTCCACTATCTTCAGAAATCTCGGGATCGTGCAGCATCTCCAAAACCTCAGACGACTCAGTATCGGCCTCCTCAGCAGGAAGACTTTCTCCGGATTCTTCTACTGCATCAGTTTCACCTGATGAATCTGTAATCTCCTCTGGATCAAGATCTTCGGACAAATCCATATTATCCGACAAATCTAATTCTTCCACTTCTTCTGTACTTTCTCCAGAATTTTCTACATCGTCAAATGCCTCTGGCTCACTGGATTCTGATGCTTCTACTTCTTCTTCTGTACTTTCTCCAGAATTTTCTACATCGTCAACTATCTCTGGCTCACCCGCTTCGGATGCTTCCGGCAACTCTGTTGCTTCTTCTTCTGTACTTTCTCCAGAAATTTCTGCATCGTCTGATGCCTCAGACTCACCTACATCTAATGCTTTGTCAATTTCTCCATCAATATCATCTACAAAAGAATCGTCAGAATCAGAGTTTTCTTCGCTTTCGTCACCATCCAGTTCATCCAGCAAGCTTTCTACGGAATCACTACTCTCTTCTTCAGTTTCTTCCTCTTCAAAAACCATATCTTTTTCTCCATTTACTGATTCATCAGTTTCTTCTTGTTGAACATCCATTTTTAAATCCTCAACAAGATTCCCAATTTCATCCATGCCAAGATCTATTGGCTCTTCATCCGGTTCACTGTCTAATTCCTCTGACTCAGTGTACATATCATCCAAATCAGATTCAGCAAGCGATTCTGAAGAATCATCTGTGATTTGATCATCATCTAACAGTTCTGTGTTTCCAGGTTCAACTAAAATATCGGTCGGACTGTCCTCATCAGATAGTTTAATTTCAAAATCATCAGACTTTTCTGCCATTGACCCTCAAATTAGACGTTTCTCTTTTACTGAAAGTTAATAATTTTTTTAAATAGTATGTTGACTTAAGAATATAATCTTCGCTTTTTTTCAATTTAATCATTTTCCACGAATGAACTTCACTAAAAATGCCATATCCGGCTTGAATATTACATTGAAAACTAAAAACAACTAAAGTAATGAAATAACAAGCTATTTTTAAAATCGTTTGTTCTTTATTAGTGTTACTATTTTGTTACTTGTTGCTTTTTTGTTACTCGTTTGTTACTCATTGTGTTAATATGATAAACAAGAACAGGCTAAAAGCAAACAAGAAAAGTTACAAGGGCAATATGAGCGTAAAACTGAGAAAGAAAAATCTAGCTGGAGGGAAGAAGTCTTTATATTTGGACACCTTCATTAACGGGCAAAGACACTATGATTTTTTGAAACTGTATTTATTGAAGGGAAACGACGCCAAAACCAAAGCTGCAAACAATGAAAAGCTTATACTTGCCGAAACAATCAGAGCCAACCGAGAAAGTGAAATACAATTTGCAGATCATGACATTATACCTTCATTCAAACGAAATGCCGACTTTGTGGAATACTTCCAAAAGCTTGGCGAATGCAAGGGACGTTCAGCATTGATTTGGAAAAGTGTACTGAATCACCTTAAAGAGTTTTCAGGCGGTACGGTTCAATTCAAAAACATTAACGAACTTTGGCTAGAACGTTTTCAAAAATATTTATTAAAGAGGATAACACCTAACACTGCATCGGGACATTTTGGCAAGGTGCGATTAGCTTTGAAACTTGCAGTGAGAGACAGAATTATTTCTAGAAATCCTTGCGACAAAGTAGATAATATCAAACTTGAAGATACGGAAAGGCAATTTTTGACTTTTGAAGAAATCAAACAGCTTTCCGTGACTATTCCAGAAAAAGAAACCAGCCAACAAGTAGCAAAAATGTTTTTGTTTTCTTGTTTCACAGGCTTATCTTTCCAGAATTTGCAGTCACTTAAATATGAGCAAATTGAAAACGAAAACGTCAAATTTTTCAGAACCAAAACCAGCACTTGGCAATATGTTCCTTTGAGTAAAACTGCACTAGCTTTGATAGGCAACACTGTCAACTGTCCGCCAGGCACAAAGGTTTTCAAAACTCCAAAAGACAGACAATGCAGATACATTCTTGAAAAGTGGGGCAAACAGGCAAAAATTAAGAAACACCTGCATTGGCATATAGGACGGCATTCTTTCGCAACTTTAAACCTTGTTTCAAAACTTTTGGGGCACAAAAAAATAGCCACAACTCAAATTTACGGGAAATTGATTGACTCAGCAAAGCGGAAAGCAGTTGAATCACTTCCACAACTCGAGCTGTGAGGGAAACATGAAATACAAAGATTTAGCTGAACAGTTATTAAAGTGTTGTTTGGCTTTGAGGAAAGATAACGAGCTGCAAACAAAAAAAATCAAGGCATTTTTATCTCCCCACTAATTTTTCACAGTCAGACAAACCTCCACCACCTCTTGCCTTATTTTTGTAAAACAAACCAATTGAAGATATATGTTGGATTCTGCTGGAACCAACCAATGAGAAAACCAAATGCAGAAATAATCATGGAAAACTAAATGAGTTCAAACTTCAAGAAATTATTTTTTTTATATATCTTATTCATATATCTAGCTGCTGAGGCATCAGCCATTGGCTTTGAAAGACGGGAAGAGCCAGAAAAAGAATATGGCATTTATACTTTCCCGTTTCCCATTGAAGTGCCAGGTATTCAAAAGGCATTGTTCATTGGTTCTTTGATAACTAATCTTGAAGTTCCATGGATTGAAGATGGATATTTCGACATTTTAGGAGGTGTTGGACAAGGTGAAGGATCAAAATGGTTTGAAGGAAAAAAATTTAAAGCTGCGGGTTTAGTAATATTAGATTTTCCATTAATTAGTTCAAATTTTACTTTTTCTCCAAGCATAGAATATGTTGAATTATTGACATATCCAATTAGTGAAAGAGGTATAAATTCACAGCCAGACAAAACTTTATATTTGTTAGCTGAAAGAGCCAATGTTTTTATTGGTGAATTATCATATTATTTTTACAATAAGCAATTAGAATTATTTTATACTTATTTTAAAGTAGATTTTGACCCATATGGATATGTTGATTATGAAGAAAATTTTATAAATGCTGGAAATGCTGGAATGTCAGACAGTCCTCACGTTGATAGATTTGGAATACTAATAGATGATACTGATAGTAGAAGAGACCCTCGAATCGGTTATTCTATACAATTTGATAGATGGGATTGGCCCAGCAGATGGAAAGAAGAGGCATCTTTTTTTCAATATGATTTAGATATTTCAGGATACATACCAATTCAAGAACAAAAACTCATACTCGTTGCTAACCAATTTTTTAGTACTTCAAAAATTAAAACTCCCGGTCAAGTTGATAGATATATTTGTAATGAACAAGAGATATCAATTAATCCCTCTTGTCAAGTAATTTTAGATATGTTTTATGAAAAAAACCTAGAAGAATCTAAAAAACCTAAAGGCACTGCACTTGGTGGAAGATTCAAACTGAGGGGGTATCGTGAAGGAAGGTTTTTTGATAGCCATACCAACTTCAGAGCCTTGGAATTACGTTGGTATTTCAATGAAACTCAAATTGATTTTGATTTTATAGTACAAAAAGGTGTTTTTGCGGGATTTCAGGTGGCATTTTTTTATGAAGAGGGAACAGTGTCCCCTGACTTGGGTCCTAGTTTTTGGGAGAATTTCAAAAATTCATACGGTGTAGCTTTTAGAGGATTATTTAATTCTGTTGTTGTTCGAGCAGATTTAGGTTTCAGTGATGAAGGTTCTGCATTAACCTTATATTATGGATACCCCTTTTGATCAGTCAATTGCAAAACAAAAAGAGGAGGCCGCGTTTTGAAAGTCAGGGACAGGTTCTGTCAGACCTAATTGCAAACAGAATATTTGATCACATATAGTTAATTAAAATAATCATGACATTAACCGCACGAAAAAATCACTACACGCACGCACGAGGAAAACGAATTAAAACGCATTTTTGAATTATAGAAAGAATTTTCCTCTTCAAACACTATTCCTAATGACAAGGTAACTCACATCACCTTCTGTGAGTAACCCCCACTAATTCTTCACAGTCAGATTTACTCCAAGTAAAATCCCCCTATTCTTTTTAATAAATCATTTTTTTGAAAAGTATTGACATATTTTTAGCACTCACCTAGTATGACTGCTATGCGGGAATGCATCTTGGAAAGTATAAATAAAACAGTACCTTAAAAATATGAGCATATATAAAAATAAGGTTTTATTTCTAAGGGAGGAATACGGAGATGGTCAGGGAACATTCTTTTATTCTGACGGTTCAAAGTATGTGGGAGAATGGAAGAATGGGAAAAAACATGGTAAAGGTACTCTCACTCATCTTGATGGAGAAAAGTATGTAGGTGGATGGAAGGACGATAAATATTATGGTAAAGGAATTTTATTTTTCCCTGACGGAGAAAAGTATGAAGGAAAATTCAAGGACGATAAATTTCATGGTCAGGGAACGCTTGCTTCCCCTGATGGAGAAAAGTACAAAGGGGAGTGGAAGGATGGATTCCCAAATGGTCAGGGAAGCGCCCTTTCAGAAGATGGAGAAAAGTTCAAAGGGGAGTGGAAGGATGGAGAATTTACAGGTCATGGAACCTATACTTCACCAGATGGAGAAAAATATGTAGGTGGATGGAAGAATTTTGAATTTCATGGTAAGGGGACACATACTTTACCTGATGGACTGAAGTATGAAGGAGGATTTAAAGGAGGGAATAGAAATGGTAAAGGAACCGTCACCTCGCTTGATGGTTGCAAGTTTGTAGGAAAATTCAAGAATGATAAAGCTGATGGTCATGGAAAATTCACATTAAATAATGGGGAAATTCTCGAAGGAGAATGGAAAGATGGGAAAAGACATGGCCAAGGGACAGTCACTTATTCTAATGGTGAAAAGTATGTTGGAGAATGGGGGAATGATAAGATTAATGGCCTTGGAACATACACTTTCCCCGATGGAGAAAAGTACGAGGGGAGATGGAAGGACGGTCAATATCATGGTCAAGGGACACTAACTTTACCTGATGGAGGGGAATTGGTAGGCGAATTCAGAGTTGATGAATCTTGGAACGTCACGGAATACGACAAAGACGGAAACATCATAGGAAAGTTTGTGAATGGAGTAAAACAGTAACCCTCTAAAACCAACCCCATCATCATCCTGTGAGTAACTCCCACTAATTCTTCACAGTCAGACACCTCTGCAACCTTCCCCAATTCTTGTAAAACAAACCGATTGGTGTTATATATTGGGTTCTCATAAACAAACCAATTAGGAAACCAAGTGAGACACATACTAATCCATATACATTATTCCATCCTTAATCTTACTTATCTGCATATCCTAACCAGAGTTTGACGATGGATGGAATGACTCTATTAATATTTCATATTTTTGCCATTGGGGTCATTATTGCTACCACAGCAATTATTGCTTATAATGCCGGGAAAAATAGAGGAAGGTTTTTGTCAGAAGACAAGGACAAAAAAGATTCTCCAGAGAAAATAGAATCTAAAAATGATGCTAATATTTAAAAGTCCGTATCCCACACACAACCACTACCACAATTCTTGTAAAACAAACCAAATGAATGCATATGTTGGGTTCTCCTAAACCAAACAATGGGGAACCTATGAGACGTTTGCTAATCTTCATTATTTCCCTACTACTTTCCACTTTTTTCTTGTTTACATTTTCTATCTTTGACGGGGAGATGACAGGTGATAGGGAAAAACACGATCAAGAAACGGTCACTTGGTCTAATGGAGAGAAGTATGAAGTAAAATTTAGTGATGGAAGG
>JYMV01007024.1_pt1 | contig 11931 bp, 10 predicted proteins | sample 338911 | NCBI WGS metagenome assembly JYMV01 (sample SAMN03354496, study PRJNA234377) | hydrothermal vent metagenome | biome: Deep sea; feature: Hydrothermal plumes at the Eastern Lau Spreading Center, Western Pacific Ocean; material: Seawater | place: Tonga | collected 2009 | depth 2000 m m
ACCTTCTCCCTCACCTTCTCCCTCACCTTCTCCTTCTCCTTCTCCCTCACCTTCGCCTTCACCTTCTCCCTCACCTTCGCCTTCTCCTTCTTCACTAAGATCCTCTCCACAATGAGGGCACTGTATTGGTTGTGTACCGCCCTCACCTGAACCTCCATCACTCGATTCCCCGTCTTCCGAATCACCAGATCCTCCTCCAGATTCGTCACTCGATTCCCCGTCTTCCGAATCACCAGATCCTCCTCCAGATTCGTCACCAGATTCATCATCCGATTCACCTATCTCCTTACCACAACTGGGGCACTTCCCTGTACCATCACCAGATTCACCGAGATCTGAAGATGATTGAGCCTCTTGAGGCAAATTGCCCATTTGGTCCTTGTAAAAATCGTCCAACTTGTTATAATAGTAACTCACATCCATCTCCTTCCTCAGATTCAAGTCTGGAAACGATTGAAGCTTGACAGCTCCATCAATCAACCAACTGGATTCAACGTATTGATTTACAACTAAATCCGCTGCAATGTTGAATAATTTAGCATTAGGGTACTGGCGCCTGCCTCCAGACCGCTCTTGCGCCCTGGTCAAATGCTTGAATACGACATGCAGGACTTCGTGTTTTATACATCCCATCCTAAAATCCTTTTTCTTCAGCTCAGTGGTCCAAAAATTAGGATTAATTCCCATCAAAACCTTGTCATCACTTGATGGGCGAACCCACAATGTAGGCCCATCTTCAGATATTTCTCGGTTTATACTGAGCAAGAAATGTCCAAAGAAGGCGTCCTCCATTATCAAATCTATACAGGTTGAGGAAATCTGATCCTGAAGTTTAGCAGAATCGTACGATGTGCTCAACTCATCTTACCCAATATGTCTTTAGCCAGGGCCGGATCCTCGAAGATAGTAGTTATCATTTTACGGTTTTTCTTGACTACTGCACTGGCTTCCTTATCCTTGGATTTGGCTATGGCAAAATTATAAAGATCTTTACCCGCAGCAACCCTCAAATCCAAGGGGATCGCATCCAGTTTCAAATATTGAACCACGTTGTCCCTTTGTTTCTTGACAAAAACATCCTCCATTACATACAATTTATTTATCAGACGTTGAGTTATGATGTTGGCAATGTCTACTCTTTTTACACTCTTACCACCACTGGGAGCCACTAGAGAAGTCATACGTTTTTCAATGTCTTTGAAACTCTTGGCGTCCAATATCTCATTGGGTTGTACAATTTTAGACCATGAATTTCTAACAAATTGAAGGAATTCGGCCACGGTCTCAGGGTCAAGGCACGAACGCCCTATTGTAGTAACTAGATCTGTGTTTTCCCTATTTTTCAGGTCATCAATACCTTCTATAGCATTGAAAAATTGAACCAAGGTTCTAGGGGTGGTCCTCTTACCAGACATTAATTCGGGGTAACCCAAAACAAAACTTATACCTCTGGGATCAATATGCTGGGACTCTGCCCAACGGGCCCAGACCTTCTCATCATAACGCATTTCAATATGCATCATTCGAGTCATCATAGCATCATCCATTTCCTTTACGATATATTCCCCACCAGGTGGATTGGCAGTCAATACTATGTGCCAACCCTCAGGCATTGGCCAAGAGGCCAATTCATAATCTTGCAATAACTGCATTAAACCACTAATAATACGGATATCTGCACGATTTGCATCATCTATCAGAAAGATACCGGGACCATGTTTTCCCGTATCCTCAAAACGCTTTTGCTCGACCTTGTGAGGAGTCCATTCTGGAGGAACCAGAATCGTTTTGTCATCGCTAGGGTCATCAAGCTTACCCGGGTCTATAGATGGCATGCCCAGAAGATCCCCCATTTCCTCGAACTGCGCAGGTGCTATACTTGTGAATAACCATTTTTCATCGTCTTCCCTTTCATCCTCAATAGTGAGTTCATTTGCTACAGACTTCAGCATTTCCGTTTTACCTATGCCGTGGGGGCCCCAGATACAGATAGGAACTTTTTTCCGATTACTCAAAAGGCCTTTGGATATTGTTTCTGAATTCTCGGCATTCCATTTTTCCATCTTCCGATTGGACCTAATCATTGTTTTCGCAAACCCTTTCACTTTTTCAGCATTGGCTACTATGCCAAATGTCTGCTCACCACTAATCATAATTTGTACATTGTGGCTCTACAAATAACACTTGCCTCAACCTAGAAAGTTTTTTAATTCGTTTGTAGGATGGCTATCATGTTGAATGCCAGAATATTTACTTTCCTAGTACTGCTTGCAATCATACCATGTGCTTCTGCATCGAGCATGGGCGGGGGTGTCGAGAGCGAGGGTACCTACTCCGAACCCAGTGATTTGATTCCTTTAGCTGGATTCTTGTTTCTGGCACTCTTCTTTTCATTTCTATGCTCCACCCTTGAAGCTGTGATTCTTTCTGTAACTGACGGTCATATTCAGGTCATGATCACTGAAAAAACCAGAGGAGGTGAATTGTTAAGAACATTGAAAACGGATGTTGACCGGTCTTTAGCTGCAATCTTGTCTGTGAACACCGTAGCCCATACGGCTGGCGCCGCAGGTGTTGGTGCCGAAGTAGCAGGGGTATTCGGAAGTGCGTATCTCGGGATTGCATCAGTTATCCTGACCTTATTAATTCTCGTATTGTCTGAGATAATACCGAAGACATTGGGTGCCACTTACTGGAAATCGCTAGCGCCCACGTCTGCAGTAATCATAAAGTGGTTAATCTTTTTCACATATCCTTTAGTGCTCGTACTGGAAATTTTCTCAAGGCTTGTTGCCCCATCCGGCCACAAAATATCCTTTTCCAGATCAGAACTTATAGCTATGGCTGAAGTGGCTGAAAGAGAGGGGATTGTCGAATCCGATGAATCTAGGATCGTTAAAAATGCTCTTAGATTGAAAGACATCGCTGTCAAGGATGTTATGACTCCTGTTACCGTCATGTTCACTTTTCAAAGTGATGAATCTATCGCCAAAATCGTGGAAAAACACAAAACCATTCGTTTTTCCAGAATACCAGTTAAAGGCAAGGATCTGAACGACATCAAAGGATATGTCCTTAGAAGAGAAGTGTTAAGAAATGCGGCCGATGGAAAGAAGGGCAAGATTAGCGATATAATAAGGCCCGTACACAAAGTTGACAGTAAAACCAATCTAGATGATGCCTTTGATGAATTTACTTCAAGAAAAGATATGATGTTTATCGTTGTAAACGAATTTGGAGCAACTGAAGGATTGATTTCAATGGAAGATGCAGTTGAAGCCCTCTTAGGTGTGAAATTCGTAGATGAAATGGATGAAATTACCGATATGCGGGAACTTGCAAAAGAAAAATGGAAATCTGATAGTGGTGCATAGTGGACACGCGAGTATCTCAACTGATTAAGAAGCATAAAGACGACAAAGATTTATCAAAGGAAGATTTAAAGGGACTAAACTGGACAGGAATAGAATTAAAAGGTTGGAACCTAGAGGGTACAGTACTCTCAACTGATAACAACCCAGCGACTATGGACGGCGCTGATTTTATAGGTGTTAATCTCGATAATTGTGTCATTCAGAATGCCAGTGCCAGCGATTGTGAATTTGAACGATGCTCGATGGAAAAAATCAGCCTAAAAAACTGTAACTTTGAAAATACGATATTTGTTTCGAGTGACATGGATAATTCCATTTTGGATGGATGTGATTTCAAAGGCTCTGATTTCTCAAAGGTAAAACTCTCTGAAAGCAGATTGACAGCAAATATATTTGAAAACTGTTTGCTGAATGAAGCAAATCTGGAAAAATGCAAAATTGAAGATTGTGATTTTCTGAGAGCAAATCTTTCTCGTATAAGGGCCCGGGATACTCAATGGGTTTCATGTAATCTAAAAAGGTGTAGCATGGGGGGTGCAATTCTGGTTGGGAGTAGAATCAATAATTGTAACTTCGAACAGGCCAATATGCAAAATTGCAACATGACCAAAATGAAAATGGATGATTGCAAGCTCAATCAAGCAAATGTCAATGAGGGCATAATCATATCTGGAAATATATGTAATTCTGTCCTCGACTATGCCAGTTTTAAAAGCAGTAGATTTACAGATGCAGTAATCAAAGACACAACGATGATTGATGTGAATATGGATGGGTCTGCATTGGATAGAGCCCAGATTAAAGACATAAATCTGGAAGGAACGGATATGAGGAACTGTGGATTAACAGACACTGATCTAAGAGGATCCAGTCTATTTAGAATCGTAATTACAGGTAGCGATGTAGAATATGCTAGAATCGACAACATCGTAAGTTATGAAATTGAAGGTGATTTTAAGAGAGCCCAGGATGTTTACAGAAATTTGAAGAATACCTTTAGAAACAACGGGGCTCACAATCGCGCTAGTTACTTTTCCATCCGTGAATCAAAAATGTCAAGGAAAATGATGGCCCAAGAAAAAAATTACGGAATCTGGGCCCTGCTATATTTCTACGAAATAATAAGTGGTTATGGAGAAAGTCCGCTGCGTGTGTTTGTGACTACCATCTCTGCCATATTGATTTTCAGTGCTATCTTTGCAAGTATGCCTGAAGGACTTGAAAACGTAGAAGGCAAGGACATATCCACAACAGATTATCTGTACTATTCTGTCGTAACATTCACGACGCTGGGGTATGGAGATATTGTTCCGGTAGACCCTCTAACAAAAATGCTCGCTGTTACAGAAGCACTGTTTGGTGTTTTTTTGATGTCATTACTAGTGGTAACTCTTTCCAGAAGAATTATCACTTAGCTTCTTGAGAGAGCTCTCAGCGACCTGGGAGGCCCATATGTGTTCGTCGCCAACAAGGTCTTGAATTGCCACAAGGTGGTTCTTGTCACCGACCTTGCCCAATGACTCAGCTGCATACATCCTTACTCCCCATTCCTGATCTTTCAGGGCCTTGACCAGAGTTTTACAGGCTTTGGTGCCGCCCAGTTCACCCAAGGCCTGAACTATCCCTCTTCTTACATAGCGATGTTCGTGGGCAATATTGTTGCAGAGAAAATCAACATCGTCTATTCTCACCAAAGACTGAACCGCTGCATCCCTCACAAACGAATTTAGAGTGCTTAACGTGTTAATCAACATGTTCTTGGCCTCTCTGGATCTGTCGTTTCCTAGTTTAATTACGGCCCTAATCCGTATATTCTCGGAATTCTCATCAGATATCATTATTTTTAGACTATCAGAATGGCTTGTGTCCCATCGACCTCGCAAGCAAGTCCTGCTGGGCCTTCTTAACATCGTACTGCAAATCTTCGTTATCAATCTTCTCTAATTTATCATAGAACTCATCTGCATCCTTGGTATTCCAATTGTCACACATTCTAGATATCAACCTATGGCACTGAGTTGGATCGCCCATTATTTTCCCAATCTCAGGAGACATATCTCCTACCTCCTCTAACGCCTCTCGAACGACGCGGGCCTTGCCGATACAACTACGTTCTCCTCGACCGGGCATTATACCAGATTCCAACCTGCTTTAACATTCTTGTCCTTCCAGGCTGTAATCAAATCATCCAGTGTTTTCTTGTCAGGTGCTACCTGAACATTAGTGTTCATAGGTGCGGCTCGCGTAGGAGAAAAGTCTGTCGTGTACAACACAAAGGGTGCATAACGTGAATCCTGCTCATTCTTATTTGTCTCAATAGCAACAAATTTCCTAATCGAGCGCTGTTCCTTGGCTACCTTGACATAAACTTCTCTATCTATTGTCTTGGAACTGTTCAATTTTATTTCCTTGGCCTCATCGTTACGAGACTCGAATGGAACAATGGAATAAACCTGTTCAAGACCAACATCTCCAGTGTTGACCTTCTTGTCTTCCCTCTCCTTCTGGAAAACAGGATGTATCAGACTTACATTTGGCATCTGGCCTTTCGCTTCGTAACCATCGTCACCATACTCCAAAACCATTTTCATTATGCTTCGCTCCCTTGAATCCAGGGCTAGCAGATCGCTGCATCTTATTTGGACCACTATCTCTGGCCTTACGAACCTGATAAGCATGCCTTCACTGCTACGGTACCTGTAATAGGATTCAACCTCCATTTTTGACAGGCGCTCATACCATTCCATACGTTCGTCATCACTGAAACCTGTGCTAACAGCGCCTAAGATCTGGAAGGACCCGTCCTCTCGTTTCAAAGCGATGACAATCTCCCCAAGATCGGGATATGCGCTTTTCCTTTCTCCGAATCCTAGGACGACCGCGTCCACTTCAATCCGGGGTTTTATCTTGTAAATGATTCCATGTTCGTTGCGGACAACCAGACCCTCAGCCAATCTTGAATCGACCCATGCATGATAGCAAGTTCCAACCTCTCCAGCACCTTCTCCAACAAAAGTAGGGGCCACATTGACTCTCTTACCACCCTTGAAAATTTCAGCCATCCTCTGCAACCTATCCTCATAAGGCTCACCGTAATACTTCTTATCACCTTCTTGAATCAAATCGAATGCCTTGAAACCCAATTCATCAGTGGATTTGTCATTGGCGATCGTCCTAGCTACGCTGTGGACCCGGACCCGACCGGTCTTGCCACCCAATTCGGCTCCTAGAATAGCTCCCAGAACAGAACCCACGCCAGGAAGAAGAGCCGTGCCGATCAGGGCTCCTATCTTAGCCCCGACAAAACCTCCGGCCATGCCACCTACCTGCGTACTAGCATCTTGGATTTTGGTGCTCAAATCGGGTTCATCTGCACCCACAATTACACCAATCCCCGTCTCGGAGGCTAGGCCTTTCATCTCATCGAACTTGCTTTCACCAGAAGAGAACAATTCACCAGCCACTATCAAGTCGCCCTTGATATTCGAGAATAATTTCGTGGCTTCCTGAAGCGCCGGAATATTCTCTATGACCCTTCCGTTATAAGACGAAAAGGCCAAATCATTTCCTTTCTTTAACAAAAACCAGCATTCGCCATCGACCTTAGCCGATATCCATACCTTTCCATTTATGTCCTTGCCAATCCGGCTGGGTTTTACAATCTGATATTTCGAGGCTACGCGTTTCTTGTACAGTTTTAGTTCATTGGCTAGGATTGAATCCTTCAAGGCTCCAGCTGACGATTTAGTGCCATCACCATATTTCTTCGTACTATTGTCATCGGCAAATACACTCATTGAAGCACCTTTAATTCCAGATTTGACAAATGCAGTACCAGTAAATATGAACCCTCTTTAACACGACCCTCAATGAATCCCCTGAGTGGAGTGCCATTTCTTTGGAAAATCAGAGGGTCCTTCCCTGCTGGTCCTCCACCTAGGTATACCATCGACTTCTTGTCCTGAAGTAACTTGGCTATATCATACAAAAAATCAAAAGTAAGACCATCAAGGTGACAAATTTGCAGTTTCCTCAACAAAACGAACTTCTTGAAAACCGCGGATATGGGCATCAGTTTACCTGTCCATGGCAAAGCAACGTCCTCTATTACTGTCGGTTCCTGATCCTTGAAATCCTCTGTGCTCTTTACGTCTCCTTCTGGCGTGTAGACGATTTCCATCATTTTAGCTGAATACAACACCTTTCCATCCTCCGCAATCCAGACCTGACTGGCATAATCTATCAATCTACCGACCTTCTCCAAATCGATCTCTGGATCACCCTTGATCAGTTCCTCAGCAAAATCCTCCGTAACCTCGTGCTTAGATAGCAAATTCTGTGGATTATGACTATCTGTATCATTTATGAACCTATAACTCCTAATTGCCTCTCCCTTGGAATTACGATAACTTCCTGCCTTCCTTTTGCGAGGGGAGATGTACTGTACTCTAGCATCTCTTTTCTTGTTATCAGTCAGCCTTATGTATCTCATAGCATACCAAAGTCCATGTCATCGATCTCTGCCTCCTCTTCATCATCTTCCTCGACCAATACTTCTCCAGCATCATGTGAACAATATTCAAAGTTGGTTGGTTCTCCAACCAATCCGAATATCCCTTCACCCTTCTTCTGCAGGATAAACAGATTCGAGATATTATAACCTGCATAATAATTGAAACTAGTCTCCAGAATCTTACCTTCATCAAGTACCTTCTGTGTCGAATCATCTATTTCCGAAGGTTCCAGAGAATAGACGCTAGCGATAGTGTGATCCAAAAGCCTCTGTTGATCAACAACTTCTGCTTTCTGTTCGACGTTTAGGGTACCTGGAATCTGCTCCATCTTTTCTCCCGTAGAATCATACATCTCCAGATCCTTACGTGAAAACATCTCAAAGTTGTCATTGATATATATTGTAGACGTGCCTCCCTTTGGTATGATCACATCACCATCGATAGGAACAATGCCCCGAACGCAGGGATTATTGTTACCATCAACAACCACTGTCTTTTTACTTCCGTACATTTTCTCACGAGAAATTTTGGAAAAACCGAATTTGGAAGATTTACCGTTCAACTCAATGCAAATCTCGCGAGCCATGCTCTCCTACAATATAACTGAATATAAAGTTTTAACTTTTCGGGCGGAAAACCACCCATTCGGATTCGTTAGCGCTAGCGACAGTTGACAGGAAATTACCGTGTTCATCCGGTTCTATTCCCATTTCCGTGAGCTTGTTACGTAATTTACCGACCCTGATATTTACCACCTCATCGAATGACAATTCGCCAATCTTGGATCTGACGGCGGCAACATTCCAGTCGCTATAACTTACTCGGGACTGATAGGCTATCTTTCCTTTTTCAAAGGCCCATACATTCAGATTATTTCCCTTCATAGTCTCCATCATCTTCTGTTTTATCTCCTTCTCCTGGGATTCAAGGATTTTTCTTTGTTCAACAAGATCTGCCAATTCACCGGCCATGCCGTCAAGTAGTTCTTGGAGGTCGTCCATAAAATTATATCAAGTTGTTATTTAAAACGCTATCGAAGAAGTTTCGGGGTCACTTCACTAAAGGGTTGTATTCGCGGTTGCGGCGTAATTTCTTCATAATTTTATACGTTTCCGATATTTCTTCTTTAGAATACCTACTGTGCTCACTGATTTCTGCTAATGTAACTTTCACTCCTTCTAGTTTACAAGCGGCATAAAGTGCCGCACAGGCTACCAATTCTATAGTTTTTACAGTAACGTTCTCTCCGGAAAGTTCGCGCCAACCGATACCCTTGGGATAATACATGGGTGAACTAGCTGTCAAAAACCTCGTGAAAATACGTCCCCCCCTAATCTTAACTGCTTTCGCACCTTTTTTTATCAATTTCAAGTTAGCGGTAACAGCTGGTATGAGTGCGTAGTTATCATAGTTGTAGCTACTGAACCAAGAGGCTGATCCGTCTTGCTCCATACTCTTCAGTATTGGATATAAGGCAGCTTCAGCACAATTGTACTCGGCAGGACGCAAGCCCCGTCGTCGGTCACTTATCGCTTTAGCTAACTGTGCGATTGCATCAGATTTAACGCCATAGAAAGTGAACGTCATTGTACGATATTTAACCTTCCAGTTTTTCTTAACTATTTCTTGTAGAGTTTTAGAAGCGTTGCTAAAAAATACAGATCTGGCTGCAGATCTTACAGAACTGTCGTCATCCCACAGATAGAGTCGTAGGATTGTAGGTAACATCTCTTCAGAAACGCCTGTTTCCTTGATCGTCGACCCCAGTCTTTTCATCTCGGCGTCACTACTCTTCAAAAATATGTCAGAGAGATAAGTTGATGGGCCAAGCGTTTTCATTTTCTCCTTTTTCTTCTTCGCTAACTCTGTTTTTTTCTCTTTTTCCGCTTGTTCCTTTGCCTGCTCTTCAATCTGACGTTTATTTGCAATCTGTGCAGCTTTCAGGCCTTGGGGCCACCATTTCTCCATCACATCATAACGTTTTTGGATATCAATGTATGTTGAAACACAACTGGCACAATAATATTCCGTACTCGTATGGTCCCAGGAATCTGTGTAAGAGTGAGCCAGCCTCAAATCGCCTCTTACCATAGTTCTTTTGCATTTCCTGCCAAAGCCGTACGTAGAGAATAGTGGAGATACAATATTTTCATCGCCTCTACATCTGGTCGATCTCTTGCATATTTCTAGTACTCCTCCTCCAACCCGATTGAAACCCGATCTGCTTCGTATGGATTGCCTGACTGAAACGTCTTTCCAATGATTGAAAACAATCTCATTGGGACTTACTGACAGCTTTTCCGACACGGATTGATATAAAATTTCACTAGTATGACAACCACTCCATAACACCAACCCAGCGAGCAACCAGTCCTCTTCAAATGCTTCGATGAGTGACCGGCAGATTCCATCATTCACTTTTTTAATCCAGGCATTAGATGCCAAAGCCTCAGCGGCGCTTAAGCTGACTGAACTGTCTTTATCTCCGAGGGTCGCAATCAGTGGTTTTACGGCACGCAGATCCCCAATCTTCCCCAATGCTTCTACAGCGCTGAAGCGAATTGCACTGTCTTTGTCTCCAAGAACTGTAATAAGTGGTTTCACAGCATCTTTATCACCAATATTTCCCAGCGCCTCCACGGCGGCGTTGCGGGCTTTGGAACTGCCTTCATTGAGCACCTTGATAAGTGGTTTCACTACAGATTTTCCAAGTTTTTCTAGAATCTCTGCAGCGAAATCAGAAACATCATTATCTTCAAGTTTCGCGAGGAGGGGGTCCATGGCAGGTTCGCCAAACTGCACCAGTACTTCTGCAGCGTTCCGACGGACATTAAAAGAACTGTTCAAGGCCTCAGAATAATACCAAGAGTCACTATACTTGAGCGCCTTGATGAGCGGCTCTATCGCTCGCACATCACCAAACGTCCCCAATGCCTTCGCTGCTACTGCACGAGATTTAGACCTTGACGCTAACAACTTGATGAGCGGCTCTACCGCCCGCTCGTCACCAAATGTCTCCAACGCCTTCACTGCGTAATCGCGGACGATTTCATCCTTGTTCCTAAGCGCCTTGATGAGCGGCTCCGTGGCTCTCTTATCGCCAATGATTCCCAGAGCTTCCACAGCATCCTGGCGGACGATTCTATCCTTGTCCCTAAGCGCCTTGATAAGCCTCACGACAATAGGGAACTCGGGAATGTTCTCCAAACCGATCTCTTTCACTATTTCCTCTGCAGGTTCCCGGTTTTCCTCCTCAGGGTCCCACAAAAACAGTCCGAAAACGTTCCTGTAGAGCGCCTCCGGCACACCACTCCCTTTTGCCATAGATAGCCCCATCCTACGTATTGCAGGGTCGTCGCTCTCCAGAAATTTACGCAGGTTATCGTTATCGGAGGAGGCGTCTTCGATTACTCCGAGACTAGTCAGACACAATGCCTTCCCCAACATGCCAAGCCTAAGTCCATTACCAATCGAATCCGTTCGGTAACTTGCACTCCACTTCTGCTTTACAACTTGCTTTACGTCTTCTGGGGCCAGTTTGATGAATGTGGACTTCGCAGCCGCTCGGATTGTCTTGTCATCATGGAACATATACATCCAGAGAATTTCAATAAGCATTTCATCGGGCACTTCCACACCCTTCGCCAACGAGAGCCCCATCCGGACCAACGCCGGATCATCACTCTTCAGGAATTTGCGCAGGTTCTTGGGGGAGGTGTCAGGCATCATTCTGTCACACTTGGATTTGATATAAAATTGATGATGCTGTTTTACGTGAATTTTTGCAGGGGCTGGGGATTCCTTTTTTAATTCTATTTTGGCAATAATGATATATTATTCTTTATTCTAGATTTAAGCACAACCCTGAATTCTTAGACGATAAATGTTTTACAGAACCAGAGTTTCGGGGCCCGGATGATTAATTACGTAAAGTGGAGTTTTAGTGATCTAGTTCATGTATGTTTCTTTCTCAGGTAATTTATCAAGTCCCACATAGCCTTACAATCTATGATATTGTATTCGAACAACACCTTATTAACCAA
>JYMV01015794.1_pt1 | contig 11930 bp, 9 predicted proteins | sample 338911 | NCBI WGS metagenome assembly JYMV01 (sample SAMN03354496, study PRJNA234377) | hydrothermal vent metagenome | biome: Deep sea; feature: Hydrothermal plumes at the Eastern Lau Spreading Center, Western Pacific Ocean; material: Seawater | place: Tonga | collected 2009 | depth 2000 m m
CAAACTTCATATAGGATGTATTGGCCTCGGCCTTTAAGATAATTAAATAAGGTATTTTTATTCTATGGTATTGGTAACGGGTGGGACCGGATTGTTGGGAGCTCGAATAATATTTGACTTGGTTAATGCCGGGGTAGAAGTTCGTGCTTTAAAAAGAAACTCCAGCGACCTTTCAATCATTGAAGCCACATTCGGATTTTATGAAAGTGAATCCGGTCAAAATAATTATGGCGCCATAAACTGGGTCGAGGGTGATATTACGGACGTCACTTCCTTAAATGCCGCCATGGAAGGGGTGAACAAGGTCTATCACTGCGCTGCCATGGTCTCTTTTCATCCCAAAGTAAGGGACAGGATGATGCACGTAAACATTCAGGGAACCGCAAATGTGGTGAATGCCTGTATAGATAGCGCTGTGAAGAAGTTGTGTTTTGCAAGCTCTGTAGCGTCACTTGGGCGCAATGAGAATGGGAATCCAACTACGGAGGACACACCGTGGAAAGTGGGTGCGGAAAATTCGAACTACTCAATCAGTAAGTATGCAGCTGAGCAGGAAGTGTGGCGTGGATCTGAGGAGGGACTCGATATGGTGATTGTAAATCCAACGATCATAATTGGTCCTGGAAACTGGAAAAAGAGCAGTGCACGAATGTTTTTAAATGTTTGGAGAGGACTGGACTATTATACCTCTGGACAGAATGGATTTGTAGATATCAGAGATGTTTCAAAAGCGATGATCGCACTTACGGACAGCGAACTCAAGTCTGAGAGATTTCTATTGAACGCTGAGAATCTGCCATTCAAAGATGTTTTTGACTGGATAGCTGATTCATTGGGTAAGAAAAGGCCTGCCGTTAAAGTGAGTAAACTTATGTCTGAAATATTTTGGAGGCTAGACAAGTTGAAATCCATGTTAACCGGAACAAAACGATCGGTTACCAGAGAGATAGCACGTGAGTCAAGCAAGGTACACACCTATTCCAGCGAGAAGATAAGGAAGGAAATAGGCCTGGAGTTTATTCCCATCAAGAAATCAATTGAGGATACCGGCAAGATTTTTTTAACTCAGGTAAAGACAACGTAGATCTGTTTTTAACTTTTAAATTCTTCTGTTCAAATTATAGTTTTACCGGCAGGTATTGATAAGAGGCTACCACTTATTTCTTAATTGTTTGCTGCGTTTCAGATTCAGCCTGTTGTCTGCTGATTTCATTAATTACCTCTTCGTAAACTGCGTCTAATATCTTGGGGTTGTCTGTGTAATATCTCATGTTATACTCAAAAGTCTCTTTTGTGAGCCCGTGCTTCTTAAAGGCTTTTTGATAATAGGCATTTATTTCTTCGCCAAATTTCTTTTCATCCAGCTTGCGTATTATGATTCCGCCCTCGATTAACTGTATGTCCACCAGCAACTCAACCATTTCTTGTTTTGTGAGAATACCATCAGGCATCCTTTGCGCTCCTTCTTCGTCTGAACACGACACGCATACAGTTACCAAAACTAGAATCAGAAATTTCTTCATAAATTAGTCCTTAGATCAACCAGTATCAAGATGATGACAAAGTTAGCTGAATTAAAAGAAAGCAATGCTGTACTACTTCGATCAGCTTTAACCGTGGCATTAACGATTGGAAGTATTTTATGTTATGCACAGGCAGAAATGAGCGCTTTCACAGCTACAGGGAGAGCGGGTGTGGCCACCACATTTGTAACTGATTATCAATCTATGGGTATTAACCCTTCAAACCTGGGATGGAAGTCTAAAAATGAAAAGATGATTTCCTTAGGCCTGTTGGAAGTTGGATTCTCTATTTATTCTGAGGCACTGGCAAAGTCGGAGTTAGTGCAAAGTTTTAAAACTGGAAATACAGAGTTTACCACGGCAGAAAAAATTGCGGCGGCAGAGGAATTTACGAAAACAGACCTTTCAATGAATTTTGACCTGCAATGGATTGCCCTTGCAGTACAACCCACTGAGAAGTCCGGTGGTTTCGCATTTGGTGTCAAGGAGAGGTTTCAGTGGTTTTCAAACTTCGGGGAGACGCTGTCACAGATTTTGTTTTTAGGATACCAGGCGGAGTATTTTACCAAGCTCATATTGAACGATGGTGATACCATTGATAATCTTGCCAATTTACCAGATACAACTATCGCGAAGATCGTAAAGGGATATTGCGAACTTCCTCAAAAGTTTTCCGATATAATTGCCGATTCACGGATGTCGATGACATGGTACAGGGAGTACAACTTGGGCTATGGAAGAAGAGTTGTTGAAGCTGATAAATTTTCACTTTATGCTGGAATCGGGTTGAAGTACTTAACGGGACTGGCACTGTTAGACATCAAAACAACTGGCGGAAATTTAGAGGCATTTTCTGCGATAACACCTGCTTTTGGTATCAACTATGGTGACTCTGTGGCGGATAACAATCCTTCTACCATTAAATCGGGAGGGTTTCTACCCAAGGTCGTTGGTGAGGGATTTGGATTGGACATTGGGATCAGCGCAATATTTTTTGAGAAGCTCAAGGTGGGGGTTGCAATTAATGATATTGGTTCCATCACATGGGATGGAAATGTTTACATGGCTGCTGATGATCAATTGGTGGACATGACTTCCGCAGGATTTGAGAGTTATAATATTATTAAGGAAGCGGAGGGAATCATGGGTGACAGTGGAGTTTTTAATTGGTCTGGAATTCAGGATAAAAAGCTGAATTTACCGACCAATATCAGGCTAGGGGCTAGCTTTATGCCCAACGAGAAGTTTGAAGCGGGTTTTGATCTTGTTATGCCGATGAATAAGGCTGCCGGCAACTACCAAAAAGCACTATTGGCAATTGGATTGGATGTAATTCCAGTGCCCTGGTTTAAAGTGAGTACGGGATTTGCTGTGGGCGGGAATTATGGATTTAACCTACCTTTTGGCATTCTGTTTTCATTGGGAGAGGGCACCTGGGAGGTGGGAGTAGCTTCGAGAGATATCATCACCTTCTTTTCGCAAAAAAGCCCCACGCTTTCTGCAAGCGTAGGGCTCTTACGATTCAGGTTTTAAAACCGCTCGATTAGCTGGGCGAATTTATTTTGATGGCTTTGGCAATTTCGAACATTCTCCTTGCCTGGCCTTCACCAAAAGTTGCTTCTTTAATATCTTCAATTTCATAGAAAACATCACCGTCTTTTATGACAACAAAGAAATGGAAATTACCTTCCATATCAGTTCCTTTAAACTTTTGACTGTAGAACAGCCCTGCTTCATCATCTACAGTGAAGGTAGCCTCATAAACGTCATCCAGGTTAATATCAGCTTTTCGCTGGGCTATGTCTCCTTCACCACCTCCTAGTTGTAATTGAAATCCAGTTCCAACTCTTATTTCAAGTCCTCCCCACTCGAGTTCCTCAACAATGGCTTCAGGAACAGTTTCTCCCGGTGCGGGAACTTGTATTGTTAGGTGATAGCCCCACTTGGCTAGATTCAGTTCAATTGTGTTACCAATGTTAACTGTTGGTTCAGCCGGTTTTTCTCTGTCTTCTCCTTCTGCTCCTCCATCACCGGAGCCGCATTTTACGAATAGAAAAATTACAGGAATAAAAAGTAGTATTAATAGGTTTTTCATCTGTGTGAGAGTTGGTTTTTATTTGTATTTGTTGAGAGGCAAAGATAAAAATATATGTACATATATATCATTTGATAACTCTGCGCATACGTTGTTACACATCAAATTTAATTCCCTGCGCCAGTGGAAGCTCTTTGCCATAGTTGATGGTGTTGGTCTGTCGTCGCATATAGGCTTTCCAGGCATCTGATCCTGATTCTCTACCACCCCCTGTCTCTTTTTCTCCGCCAAAAGCACCCCCGATTTCCGCTCCTGAAGTTCCAATATTAACATTGGCAATACCACAATCCGAACCGGCGTGAGACAAAAATGCTTCTGCCTCCAACAAGTCTTTGGTAAATATCGCGGACGACAATCCTTGCGGCACATCGTTGTGATAGTAAAATGCTTCATCGAGATCTTTATACTTTATCATGTATAGGAGAGGAGCAAATGTTTCATCTTGCACAATTTGATACCGATTCTCCACTTCCGCAATGCAGGGGTACACGTAGCAGCCTGAAGAAAATCCTTCACCCTGAACCACTTCTCCACCACACAATATGGTGCCTCCTTCTGCTTTTACCTTTTCAATTGCATCCTGAAAGTCTTTGACGGCTCCCTTATCAATTAGCGGACCTACGTGTGTATCTTTATCTAAAGGATGCCCGATGTTGAGCTGCGAATAAGATGCTAGTAATTTTTCTTTCACAGAATCATATATGGATTCTTGTATAATGAGCCGACGCGTAGATGTACACCTTTGACCAGCAGTACCTACTGCGCCAAATATGGTAGCGCGAAGCACGAGGTCCAGGTCAGCTTTTTCAGAGATAATAATGGCATTATTACCACCCAGCTCAAGAATAGTCTTACCCAAACGTTCCCCTACAATTCTAGCAACTCTCTTTCCTACCCTTGTAGATCCGGTTGCGGATATCATAACCACCCTTTTGTCAGCCAAAAAGTCGTCACCAACATATTTAGAGCTCGATGCAATTAAATTGAGAACTCCTTCAGGAACGTCATTGGCTTTCAACACTTTTGCAACGATGTTAGATACTGCAATTGAGCACAGCATCACTTTTGAAGAGGGCTTCCAAATAACAGTGTCTCCACAAACCATAGCTATCATGGCATTCCAAGCCCAAACGGCAACAGGGAAATTAAATGCGGATATAACACCTACCACACCCAGTGGATGATACTGATCATACATCCTATGGCTTGGCCTTTCAGAGTGCATCGTGAAGCCATGAAGTTGGCGGGACAGCCCAACTGCGAAATCGCATATGTCTATCATCTCCTGAACCTCTCCGAGTCCTTCCTGATATATTTTACCCATTTCATAGGATACTAATTTTCCCAGGGGCTCCTTTTTTTCTCTCAGCGCGTTACCTATTTGCCTTACCACCTCTCCGCGCTTGGGGGCTGGTATTGTCCTCCATATTTTAAAGGCCTCTGTAGCAGAAGAGATCACTTTTTCATAGTCATCCCATGTACCTTGTTGTATCTTGCCAATAAGTGTTCCGTCTCCAGGCGAATAAGATTCTATGAGCTCCCCGGTGGTATCTAACCATTGTGTTCCGGTACAAGCTCCGGTGTTTACTTCCAGCACTCCTAATTCGTTCAGTACATCCTGGATTTGAGATTGATCTGCTATTGCTTCCATAACATAATATTTTGAAGAATTCCTTGTTAAATTAAGTGTACAAAAATAGAAATTATTAAATTAGTACCTTTGCAATCAGTATAAAAAATCCCTGGATTTTAATCCGGTAATAATGGATATCAAAGCAGGTAAGCTCCTCGATCAAATACAATACCCTCGAGACTTAAAAAAATTTAAGGAAGAAGAACTTCCTCAGATTTGTGATGAGCTCAGGCAGTATATTATTGACATTGTCTCTGTAAAAGGTGGGCACTTTGGTGCAAGCCTGGGTGTAGTTGAGCTAACTGTAGCCCTTCACTATATATTCAATACTCCGTACGATCAATTGGTTTGGGACGTGGGTCACCAGGCCTATGGCCATAAGATATTGACAGGAAGAAGGGATGTTTTTCATACAAATAGAATTTACAAGGGCATTAGTGGATTTCCAAACAGAACGGAAAGTGAATACGACACCTTCGGGGTAGGGCATTCTTCTACATCTATCTCGGCAGCTATTGGAATGGCAGTTGCCTCTGACTTCAAGGGAATAAAAGACAAACAACACATTGCAGTTATTGGAGATGGTGCCATGACAGCAGGGTTGGCGTTTGAAGGATTGAACCACGCCGGATATAGCAACAAAAATCTGTTGGTTATTCTAAACGATAACTGCATGAGTATCGATCCGAATGTGGGCGCCTTGAAAGAGTATCTTACCGATATTACAACTTCACACACTTACAATAAGGTGAAGGAGGATGTTTGGAATTTACTGGGAAAGTTGAGCAAGTTTGGAAAGAATGCCCAGGAAATAGTTTCCAAGATTGAAAATGGAATTAAGGCTGCACTCTTAAACCAAAGCAATTTATTTGAGTCATTGAACTTTAGGTATTTTGGCCCTGTAGATGGACATGATGTAATCCACCTGGCAAATATTCTCAATGACCTGAAGGATATTCCTGGTCCTAAATTGCTTCACTGTGTAACGGTGAAGGGAAAAGGCTACAAACCAGCTGAAAAAGATCAAACCAAGTGGCATGCTCCCGGCATATTTAACAAGGACACGGGTGAGATAATAAAATCCATTCCCAAGGAGCCACAACCACCAAAATACCAAGACGTATTTGGCCATACTGTTGTTGAGCTCGCAGAGAAGAACGAGAAGATTATGGGGGTAACACCTGCAATGCCCTCAGGGAGCTCGATGAATATTATGATGAATGCCATGCCGGACCGAGCATTTGACGTTGGTATTGCGGAACAGCATGCAGTAACTTTTTCAGCAGGATTGGCAACGCAGGGGATGATACCATTTTGTAATATTTATTCAACCTTTATGCAGCGAGCATACGATCAGGTGGTGCATGATGTAGCGATACAAAACCTGAACGTGGTATTTTGTTTGGACAGGGGTGGTATTGCGGGTTCGGATGGTACTACACATCACGGCGCCTTTGATCTGGCCTACATGCGGTGTGTGCCCAACATGATCGTTTCCGCACCCATGGATGAATCGGAGCTTCGAAACTTAATGTATACAGCTCAGCAGGATAATATGGGTCCTTTCACAATTCGATATCCAAGAGGAGGGGGGGTTCTTCCTGATTGGAAAACGCCAATGAGAGCAATAGAGGTTGGAACGGGCAGGACAATCTGTGAAGGCGAGGAATTGGCAATATTAACAATTGGTCACATTGGTAATTATGCAATAGAGGCATGTGAAGAACTCAGGAAGAAGGGCTTGTTTCCAGCTCACTATGACATGCGATTTGCAAAACCATTGGATAAAAAAATGCTTCACAAAATATTTAGTAGATACAGCAAAATAATTACTGTGGAGGACGGCTGTATTATAGGAGGTATGGGCAGTGCAGTGCTGGAGTTTATGGCTGACCATGATTATGTTGCTCAGGTAAAGCGCATGGGAATGCCCGATCGTACCATCGACCACGGATCACAGCTTGAATTGCATACTGAGTGTGGTTATCACCCAGCGGGTATTATTGAAGAGGTGATTAAATTGTTAAGCGCCAAGAAAGGTTTAATGGTAAGCTAGCAGCCTTCGTCTATTTCTTAAGGATTTGCGAGAACATAAAATAAAGGGCGAATCCTAATCCAGCTAATGTAAGGACAACAGTAAAAATTGGATTTTCCAATTCGAGAAATTCGTCCAGTTTTATTCCACCAAAAAGACAAAGAAAGATAATACCGGCCATTTGAAAGCCGAGTGCAGAATACTTGGCATAGCTATTAAGCGGACTTTTCGACAAGCTCTTTTACGGTTTCGCCATTTTCAGTTGAATCAGGAAGTTCGGAACCACTTTTAGAGATGTCTTTCACAATGGCGCCCATGCTACAAGTGCCTGAGAATGTCGCTCCAGACTCTATAGCTAGCTTATTGGTTATAATGTCACCAGTTAGCTTAGCAGTTGGTTTTAGTAATAGCACTTCCGATACAGTAATCTTGATTTTTACTGTGCCCGATATGTCAGCATATTCACAACAAATTTCCCCTTCAACTTCACCAGTTGAGCCTACCACTACTTTTCCTTTGGATATGATAGTACCCTTTAGAGAACCATCGATTCTAATGTCACCTTCCGATTTAATGTTTCCTTTTATAACCGTTCCGGCACCTATAAGATTTACCGACGGGGAGTCACTATCATTATTCTTTGCCATAACATTGGTTTTTGTGAACATAGCTTCAGATTAATGTGCAAAAGTATCAAATTATTTGCTGAATTGCACACCTGATATGGGGAGTGAGTTCTCCTGATTAGAATTTATATTCCTTAATTTATTTATAATTAGTTGCTCAGGTACTTATCCTGAAAGAACGCAGAATAATTCTCAACCTTCTTTTCCTTATAAAAGAGAGGAAAATTCGCGGAAGAAATAATGAATTGGGGGAAATCCCCTGGAGGGAGCGCTGCAATTTCTTTTCTGTTTTGCTTAATGGAATCATAGTACTTAATTGCTTTATTGCCGTCACTGAATTTCTGGATAATAATCAGGTGAGTCTCTTCATCGAGTAGCATGCTTTTTGTTTGGAGCTTGCTCAGGGAAAAGAACTTGGAATTGTAATTAGAAAAGTCTATTGTCAGCTTATTCACATCAATAACAGAATCAGGCACAACAATAATGTAATAGTGGGCGAGCTTCCTGTTATAGGAATACATTGCAGGCGAGGGTGTTTTGGTTACGCTGCTACCAGTGTCCTTTAACGTTGTTTTCACCTTGGCAATCAGCGCTAATGTGGCTTCCGCCCTGGGTTTAACTTCATCATTTGGGTGCTTGGCAACTACCTCTTTAAGGGCCTTCTCGAATTCGATAATATTCTTGCTTTTTCCGATTGATAAGGCCTTCAGATAATCGAATTTAGCCTGGAGCTTGTTCTTTGGAAACAAGGAGTCTGATACCGCACATCTGCTAATGACCAGTTGGTATTGATTGTGCTCATATGCGCGATAGGTTTGGTCGTAGTACTTTTCAATTTTATTTTTCTTCGCCTTTAGTGTTTTAATATACTCAGGATTCTGTATTAATTTTGCGTAATCGCTATCGGGGTATTCATTCAAGATGATGTCACGGTATTTATTCGCTTTATTGATTCGGCCATGGCCTAAATGAAGCCGGTATAGCTGATAACAGGTAGATAACCGGTATTCAGTCTTTGGGAAGCGCTCTAATAAACGTTCAAAGGATTCTATAGCCTGATTGTCATCTAGCAACAGCTCTTTGTACACGATCCCAAGGTTGTAGTACGCATCCATTATTCTTTGGTTGGATGCCATCATCTGAGTGCGGTTTGTTGGAATATTCTCTAAATATGATTCCTTTCGCTTTGGGTCGCCCTTGATCTCATAGATGTCCTCCTCTTCCTCACTTTCAGCGAAATCATCTCCCATTTCATTTGGATCGATGGAGTTCTTGTTTTTTCGTCTCCAATTGTCAGTGAGCTTTCTCGTTCCCCATTTCCGGACAAATTCATTGTAGCCAAAGCTCATTGCCGCAGAATTGTAGAAATACCACATCGATCCGGATTTTGGTATATCGTCTTCCGATGTTGGGTTATATGTTGGACTGTTCTGCAGCTGCTTTTCTTTCAATTCATCATCAATAACTTTTTGAATTATATCATCAATAACATTTTTCCTTTCCTTCTCGCTCATTCCAGCCAACTGTTGTAGGCTGTCTTCATAGGCAATAATATTCAGGTATTTTACAATGTCTTTGAGTGAATTCTTTCTGTTTACTACGTCACGATAATTATCATGGTTATCTGGCAGAGAAGTAGATGCACTGTCGTAATAAGCCTTAGCAAGTGGATAATTGGGCTTGTCAAAGTATATATTGGCCAAGCGTTCGTATGCCAGCCCCTTTTGTATATCATTGTTAACGCTATGTAATATGCACAGTTTCAGGTAGTCGATTACAGCCTTTTTCTCTCCATCTCTTTGGGCTAACCCGGCCAGCGCATAGTAGATTTGATCAAAGTACTCCGAGTTCTTTTCATCTGAGAGCATTTTTTCCAATTCCTTTCTTATATCCTGGGTGCCCTTACCAGATAATCCCTTTGCCCGGTTAATTTGTGCGTTAAAGGCCATTTCATAGGAAGGGTTCATTTTCAACACTTGAACATAGTATTGGGAGGCCTTAATAAATTCTCGTTTTTCCTGATAAAGCTGGGCCAATATATAAACATACCGCACCCTGGTTTTTCTGCTTTTGTGGAGCTCTATAGCCTTTTCCAAAGGTTCAATGGCATGTCCATACATCTTCTGCTGAATAAAATAATCTGCTTCGGTTGATGCAAGTTCCGCCAAAAACTTTTTCGGCTGTTTTTCCAGATCAGCTTTATTCTTTTTATCATAGATTCTATCTCTGATAGTTTGAGTGGATCCAAATTCACCTGTTTGATTATAAGTTCTCATCATCCATATCAGCGCATAATATTTAACAGGGTATTTTTTGTAGTGCTTTGCCACATACTCAAATGATTCCAACGCCTCAGGGTAGTCGTATTTATAGAAGTGTGATTTCCCTATTAGAAGATAGCTGTCGTCGATCCAGTTTTTGTGTACATCCTCTTTATCTTTGGCACCTTTCTTTTTTCTTTTTTTTCTCTTTTTTCGTTTTTTCTTTCTCCTTTTTTTCTTTTTCTTTTTCTTGCTCTTGGGTACAATTTCATGCCGTTGAATCACCTTTGACGCCTTTAATATGGCCCGATCCATTTCAGGATAAATTGTTTTTGATATTTGTTCATCCCCAAACCGAAATACCGGAAGGACTTTTGTGTAGTCCTCCTTATAGTTTTCTTCTAGCTTGGTCTTGCCCTCCTTAAAGCTCTCGATGCCATTAAAGTATGCATTGTATCGAGCCGTCATGTTATGATAAGCTCGATTCATAAAAGCGTCTTTCTTTGTCGAACACTGTGTAAAGAACAATGCTATCAGAAGAAGAACTGTAGTATATCGAAGGGGGTTATTCCACTGCATGGCGGAATTGTTAAGAAGCGCTCAGTTTGCGTTAGTATTATTCAGATTAACTCATCTGATGCAAAAATATTGTATTTATTTTCATCATCGGCACTACTATTAGATACTTTTGATTACAAGGTGGGCAGTGAATGAGAAGAATAGCTTTCCGCCTTCTTACCTATCTTTGCAATTGGGCAAAGCAAGTACAACACAATAAACATCTATGGCAAAGGGAAAAAGTCAAAGCAAGAGACCGGCAAAAAAGCTAATTCATAAGTACATCCTCGAGATAAGGGATGAAGATACCTTCGAGAAAAAATTGGATCTGAGGCTATCGAGATTGAACGTGCTTACTTTACTGGGAACGGCTACCATCGCTATCGTTTCTATAATGCTTCTGCTCATCGTTTATACTCCCCTTCGGGAAAAGTTGTTAGGGTACAGATATGTTAGCTTGTCCAGACAGGCAGTGGAAGCCAACTTTGTTTCGGATTCTCTGGCAAAAGAACTTAAACTGAAGTCCGAATATTTAGCAAATATTAAGAGGATACTCAAAGGGACAGTCGGGAATGAGGATGAAATAGGAGCGGGGAAGGATCAGCTCAGTACAACTCAGGTTTCAATGGAACAGGCCGCTAGTGAGCGATACCAAAATATTCAAATAAGCAGGAGTAAGGAGGACTCTCTCCTTCGCACTGAAATTGAATCGGAGGAGAAATTCAATTTGAATTTCTCTAAAGGTGAAACCAGTAGCGGAGTTTTAGTGAATGTAAGCAGTACCTTGTTTTTTATTCCATTAAAGGGATTGGTGACGGATACCTTTAATTTCAGAACGAAGCATTATGGTATTGATATAGCCGCTCCTGAAAATGAAGCCATAAAAGCAACGCTGGACGGTACGGTAATTTTCGCGAACTGGACCAGTGAAACTGGATTTATTATTGGCATACAACACAACAATAACCTTATGTCGATATACAAGCACAACTCGATATTGTTAAAAGAGGTGGGTAATAAAGTTAAAGCAGGTGAAGTTGTGGCCGTGGTGGGAAGTTCTGGTGATCTTTCTACAGGACCACATCTGCATTTTGAGTTATGGTCCAATGGTAACCCCCTAAACCCCGCTAATTACATGGTATTTTGATTTAAATAGGATGGGGTTAAAAGCATCATATTCGTTTCAAAGGTCGGCATAC
>JYMV01033122.1_pt1 | contig 11930 bp, 11 predicted proteins | sample 338911 | NCBI WGS metagenome assembly JYMV01 (sample SAMN03354496, study PRJNA234377) | hydrothermal vent metagenome | biome: Deep sea; feature: Hydrothermal plumes at the Eastern Lau Spreading Center, Western Pacific Ocean; material: Seawater | place: Tonga | collected 2009 | depth 2000 m m
GGACTATATGGACTGGTTTCTCATCTTTATCATAAGAGGCTCCATTAGAATCAGAACCCATCTGAAAACTACCAGCGGGTATCAGCAACATCTCAGTACCATTTTTACCAATGGTAGCAATTAATGAGGTTGAAGTCCTTGGTTGTATTGGCTGCATTCTTACCTTCTCAGATAGCGATGCCTTCTCTGCCAGAATGATCTCTCCCTGTACTTCAGCTTTGAACTTAGGCCTCTGTTTCAAACCATTGCGTGCCGCCCACTTTCTCGTCTTCTCATACACATAGCGATTGACTTCACTGACAGATATCAATCCATCCTGATCACGGTCAGTTGTATCTCTTCCTTTCAAGGCTTCGATAAGAAAGTAAGTGAAAGCACCATGCGGTTGATCCGTCATTTCATATGAAATCTCATCCAGCCCGCAGGAAGCTAACACTACCATCCCTTCAGCATCATCCAAGATTCGTTGAAGGACACTCCCCATCGTAGTGGTGGCTTTACCTCCACCGCTATGACAGGCATCAAGGATCAAGATCTGCTTAGATGCTTTAGATAGGCGCATTTGGTCCATAACTGTCTTTATGGAAATAGCGGTCAGAGGTGGGTTACCAGGCTAGGTGGATCATCCGGAGCCTGACGGAGGCAGAAAAGGGCAACGCAATCCGAAAGATCCACATGCAGCCTAACCCGCGGCGGTTTGCTCAGCACGCGTTTCCTTCTGCGGACGCAGTTGGCCGTCGGTAATGTAATGAGTCAGCCCTGCTTCATCGTTCTGTGTCACCCCCGTCCCCAGGTAGGTGCAGAGGCCCCAATACAATTTCTCTAGGTCATTGATTTTGTATTTTCCCATTGGGATGCCGCTAAGGACAGCGAATCCTGTGCCGTGGCGTAACTGGTGCGAAAGGGCTTGCAAGGTATCCCTCAAAGCCGGAAGCGGCAAGTCGTCCTGACATATCTCGGCGAATTGCAATCCGCGCATCTTGACCTGCTGAAGCGCTTGATGCAGATTGTCCTTCTGCACGGGGGGCAGGCTGAATTTCCAGGATTGGTCAAGCCCTAGGTCATCATCCGTCCAAGCGCTGGCATCTCTGACAGGTTTCATTCTCGGTGTCATATCCATATGTCGTATCTCCTAATGATTACCCATCAACGATGTAAATTGCCACCCCTCTCCGGTTTACCAGTTGCATATGGTTAATCAGCATTCAAAACGCCCCTTGTTGGAAAGGTTAAATAGTAGTTCTCGGCAACTTCAAAACAGACGCCGTTTTCCCTACATGCTTCTACAATCACATCGCAGCAGGTAAGGGTCGGCGACATCGGTTTTTCAACGATGGGATGCATCTTGTGTTCGGCCACGATCTTAGCCACCGAATGGTGAGTGTAATCTCCGGCGGCGATATCCACTACATCAATATCCTAGTGTTTGTCCAACATCTGCTCGACATCGGCATAATAGGGAAGACCATACTGCTGACCGACTTCGGTAGCTGTATTTTCATCGATATCACAGACGGCGACAAAATCCGAATCCCCTCTTTTTGCCAACTCGGCGATTGTCGGCAGATGCCAACGTTTTGCCACCCATCCACAGTCTACCAATGCGATTTTGGCTTTTGGCATTGATTTAATCTCCTATTTTATCTTTCTACTCTTGGGTGAAATAAATCCTGATACGTCTGAACGCTTCCACGCACAGTCAGTAGGATATTCCTATAGAATTAGTCACTGGCGTTACGGATTTTCTCGGTTAACTCTTCGTCGACGGTGATGGCAAGGTGTCCACTTGAGCCGACCATCTTGTTCACTATGATCGCTTCAAGTTCCTTCTGCTCTCGCTCAGTCAGCTCTTCTCCAGAGGACTATGGATAAAGTCCTTGTATGGGCGACTGGTATCGATGAACGGCATGATGTACATCGGAACCACCGCCTGCAACATGGCCGCGCGTTTACGCTCCGAGCGGTTCACACCAGCACGATGCCAGATCCTGGAGCTACCCACTGGTGCCTCAATAACATCGGCGTCCGGTCCAGTGTATGGCAACCCTTTGGCTTCGCGGTACCCTGGCTCCCTGGTGGTGTTCCCGTTTCCCCATTCCACTGGCGGACCTTCGCCTCGTGTGTGCGATCCGAGCTTGAAACAGGTTGCCCCATTCTCCTTGCGAAATTCCGAAACGCATAAGTTGCGTTGGACGCCCATGACTAATTGATCGGCCTTGTGGATTGGTATTCGGTTACCAGCCGCACCACCGGCAATACCCCAGAGGTAAGGGTAATCTGAATGCCAACCTTGCACATTCTGTTTGCCATCATCTTTAGAGAGTATGGCGAAGCTGGGTGAATGTCCGAGGCGAATTTCATGGGTCCGCATATATTGGCGCATTAGCCACAAGGACACGGGCTCAGTTGCAACTTTTGCCACCGCCGAACTTTGGTTCAAAGGTGCCTTGCTCCGATCATAAGTTTCGTTTTCCTAGCAACCGGTACAGCTAATCCTCTCCAACTCTTCAACAATACCGGGAGCCATAATGGCCGGAAGACAGACCCATCCGTTTTGCTTGAATGATTCTAGATACTCTGACGGCAAGTATGCCAGCCCATGTCCAGAGGAAAACATGACACTTTCATTCGTTGCAGTACCGTTGCTGGCTAGCCAAACACCATCATGGCGAAGGTAACAGCCATTTGCAGAATCAGCAGATTCTGCCTCGAGGACAAGACCAATGACCACATGGCGATAGGCATGTGAACCTTCGACCTGCTCCCAGATGGCCTTATCGTCCACATAATCAAAAGTCGCAAGTGCATTGTCAGAAGCGCCAAGGAATTCCCCATCAGGAGCACGAAGCAACGTAAAGTGCGCCGACGGTCGTTTAACACGAGTGACGGTTTCCTGAAAAAGTTCATCTTTTGGCATGGGTACTAACTCCTTAAATATTTGTGATATTCCAATCCAGGTTCAATGTCTTAAGTGATTTTTGTTCGGCGGTGTCAAGGACGTCATGTTTTTAATAAACAACCCCTACCTCTTCACGCCAAGCGTCCAGCAGCCGCATATTTGAAAGCGTGTCATCCCAGAACATGGCTGGCGCTTGTCGGTCATCAATATGATTGGCCACCATATCCGCTTCGTAGGTGAAAAGATCCCGATCCACATCGACTGTAATCTCAGATGATTCCCCCTTCTGATGGGATTGAATGATAATCTTTGTTGAAGGGAAAGCTGTATTGAGTGACAAGGGTTGCTTGGCATGGCGGCAAGGGCTTGAAGGGAGCCAAGGACTTGGGATAGTGATTATACCCTCCGAACCATAGATAGATACACTGCTCCCCAGGCTACATTCAACAGCAGCAATTATCTCGCCGATGATACCGTTTTCAAATTTAAGGGTCGCTGCTGCGATATGATCAACGCCGGTGGAACCGACTTTTCCATTACCTTTAACCACAGTTGGATGCAAAAACGGCTTATTTTCAGCGGCACCAGCCATCTTCCGAACCATTGAAGCGGTATAACACCCAATATCAAGGATACCGCCACCCCCCATTTCACGGTTATAAATCCGGCTCTGGGGGTTGAAATTGAGTTGGTAGCTGAACGTTGCCCGAATCACCTGTACTTTTCCGATCGTCCCATCCTGTATGAGCTTCACTACTTGTTGGATTTGCGGATGGCAACGATACATAAAGGCTTCCATCAGGAATACATCGTGTTCTCGTGCCGCATGGACCATCGCCTCGGCTTCGGCGTGATTCATGCTAATTGGTTTTTCAACCAGAATGTGCTTTCCGGCCTGAGCAGACTTAATCGCCCACTCCGCATGAAATGGGTGAATGGTTGAAATATAGACGGCATCAATCTTCTCGTCTTCCAGCAGCACCTCGTAATTGTCGTATTGTCGAGGAATACCGAAATCGTTGACAAGTCGGTCGGCTTTTGATTGGGTGCGGCTGGCTACGGCCAGAACCTGTCCCGTATCCGTAAAACGCATCCCATTACAGAACACATAAGCGATACCGCCAGCACTCATCACTCCCCAGTTTAACATCTCTTTCCTCCTTTTGAGCATTTTATGCTCTCGCCGCCTCCGCTCGCTTACTTGCCAACGGATGCATAATACTGGCTCCTGCTGGCCACACATCTGGATCAGCCTTGATCCAGTCACATAGTTTCTGTGCGTGTGGTGTCAGGGTTTCCCAAATTCCATGCGGCATGACCTTTTTAAAACCATGAGACGAACGCCAGGGAGCAGCATACTCGACGTTTGGCAAAGCCCTTACCTCCCTGGACAAATTTGGTGTGGCTCCATGCCAAGCCCGGTTATCCCGGAAAACCCCTGCTCCCGCCAGCGCGCCGACCAGGGTGGAATGTTTCATCCACTCCGGTTCATCAGCAGGCTTCGGTGGCGATTGTTGAGCAGTATGAGTGCCTGGAATCTGACGTATGGGACCATTCTCCCAGGTGAGATCACACATCAGGAAGTTGATGGTCACTGTTGGTGGTGTCATTTCCATAATCAGTTTTTGGGTCGGTACATCGAACTTTCCTAAGCTGTCTGTATTGAGTTCGAGGCCGAGTAGCCTGGCTTGTTCAATACGGTTTTCCGAAAGATGTTGTGCGTCCCTGCCATCGGAGTGCAGGTGTTGATACTCGATTGCACCTGGCAGGCAGAGGTCGCCGCCTGACCCCCAAACCCGGTAATTGGAAGACCCAAAGATTTCTTTGACAATGGGGGTTGTTGTGGGTAGATCAATCATGCTGGCCCAGACCGAATCGTGCAGCATCTGCCTTGAAGCGGAAGATGTGCCATAGCTGTATCGATGTGGCAGACGTCCGGTTTCGGTCACGTATTTTCTGTTTCCTTGACCGGAGATGGAAAGGATATCTCCTAGTACCCGGGCACAGCCTTCTCTCCAACGCGCCAGTTGTTCAGCATTGAGCAGATCTCGCACCACAACGAAACCGTCACGATGAAAAATCCTGGCGGCTCTCTTTATCTCGTGCGGTTCACAGATTTCGAGGCCGCGAATACCGTTGTGTTGTCGCAGCTGCGAGCGCAGCGCTTCGACCCCGGGATCATTATACACCCGATGGTTGGGTGAATTCGGGTCAGACACTCCAAATCCACGATGACTTGGGTTAACGTTGCCGTCGGCATCTACGGTCTCATTGGGTGGGGTATTCTCATCCCATCCAACCAGCGTGTCACCATAGACTTGAAGTGATTCCAGTTTTGCTTGTAGCTTGCGTTTGTTGGTTTCGGCCATTGAGAAATACTCCTTATTCACCACTCAGTGCGAGTGATGTGAAAAATGTTGTGTTTTTGCTGTTATAGACGCGTGCAGGAGCGATAGAAAAAACGAGACTTTTGATTATAAGACACTCTCACTGGCTTCTGCCGCCTCCGCACGCTTATTTGCCAGCGGATGCATCACACCAGCCCCCGCTGGCCAAACACCTTTGCCTGCCTTGACAAATTCGCACAGCTTCTGTGCGTGCGGTGTCAGGGTTTCCCAGATTTCATGCGGCATGGTCTTTTTAAAGCCCTCAGAAGATCGCTGGGGATAGAATACTCGACGTTTGGCAAAGCCCTTACCTCCCTGGACAAATTCGGTGTGGTTCCATGCCAGGCTCGGCAATCTCGTACATCTCGTCTGTGCAGGCCTCAAGTACTTTCTTGAGAACGGGATACGGCTCTCCGCAACCGTCAAGCAATCCAGAATGCTGGCGGTCCATTAGGCTCGTTGCCTGAGGCTGTCGGCCACAGGACCGTAGGGTCGTGGCATGCTGTCAGTGAGTATTTAATATAACTCAACCCAATTGATAGGCTTATCAGGTTTATAGCCAGAAGACTTTAGAAACTCCTTAACCCGACCCACTGTCACCTCATAAACATCTATATAAAAAGCATCAAATTTATCAATAGGATCACCAAACTCATCGTAGGTATCTTTTACAAATCCTGCCCCGAAAGGAGGCGCGTTTCTGATGCCCAAGTGCATTAACCTACCACATAACTGCCCCGCCGCAGTTGATGTCTTGGCCTGTCATACTGCCCACATCATCCGAGGCGAGAAATAGGGCTAGGGAAGCTGCTTCTTCCGTTCCTGATCCCATATCACTATAGCCTTCATCAGCGCACCATCGACCAGCCAGAATTCGCTTCGGGTTTGTCTCTCTGAAGTTGCTGCGAAATGTTGCCTCATCAAAAGGTTTGTTCATGTACTCGGCTCTTCCCCGTGCCAATTCTAGGCTTCTCTCCTCATGTCCACCTGGGCAAATGGCATTGACATTAATATTGTAACGACCAACATCAGCGGCTAGAGTTCTAGTGAAGCCGATTACCCCCATCTTGGAAGTGGCATAAGGCGCACGATGGGACAGCGGTTGTTTGCCCGTACCAGAACTGAAGTTTATGATTTTTCCATATTTCTTCCGTATCATCTCGGGTAGAACTGCTTTGCAGCAGAGAAAGAGCGAATCGAGATTAACATCGAGTGTTCGTTTCCACTCGGCCAGGGTCATCTTCCAGACGTCCTTGGTGGGGCCAGCGATACCGACGACATTGGCCAGTATATCGATGGTCCCAAAATGTTCAATAGTTTCTTCCACCATCTTGTTGACTTGCCCCTCTTTCGACACGTCGGTCTGGAAGCATAGAACCTTTCCACCATTAGTCTTGGAACCGACACTGTCTTCCAACTCTATCGCTGGAATAACATCGCAGATGGAAACCGCCGCTCCCTCTCTGGCCAACCTTCTAGCGACGGCCTCTGCGTGCCCTCTACCTGCGCCTGTGATTATTGCAACTTTGCCGTCTAATTTTCCCATAAACTTCTCCCCTTGCTATATTCGCTTAATAAAGACAATAAATAAGATACTCTTATATTTCAACTTAATTTAAGTTACTCTTCACCGTCTGCCTCCGCTGAAAAAGCGGGGGTGCTCCTAGGTCGGGTTCTCTACAGATTGACAGGGCTCACGGTCTCTGGCTTCTAGGGCATGGTGCAGGCGTTGAGCGAACTCTATATCTTTGCGCGAATAGGAGATGAATACGTCCAACATAATTTGCCCTTTGAGCATCAAGTTGCTACACTGGCCTTGGCATTGTATCACGATTGCCGTGTCAGGGTAAAGCGGCAGGGGCGATGGCAGCAATCGTGTTGACCTGTGGGTTAAGCGCCGCTGTCCACAAAGCGATCCATTCCCAATAATCCTGACCCGGTCTGCATCCACTTCCTCACGCTCATAGAGGTGCTGCACCGCCCACAGCCCATCGGCGATGCAGCCGCGTAGATAGTATTGGTGTGGGTCACCGATTCCTTGAGGGAAATAGCTTTTGTTGTTGCCCCACGAGTAGTGGGTCCAGTCCGACGAATCACCGTGACCCCAGATGTCTGGTACAAGTACAACGAAACCTGGTAGGCGGATAATTTCTTCGAGGGATAATCCACATTGATGACCTGTGAAGAAAGGGGTTGGGATTGCATGAGCGATTGAGTCTCGTTCCAGAATCCTTCAAAATCAGGTGCCGCTGTGGATTGTGGTGTTTCGGCGAGCCATTGAGAAAGTGGGCGTTCCCATAGTAGTATAAACGGCCGCCTTCAATTTCTGATTTCAGATGTTGTTTGGATCTGAGGTGTTCGGCTATACTTTGTTGCTGTCGAGTTTGCTATCCTCCTAGGTATCCAGGCGTTCGTTTAGGGCCGCTAATACTGGACCAAATTTAAACTGATGGATGTAAAGCAAGTTGAAAATCTCGAGCGGTTGGGAATGCCTGTTAGTAGCCATTAAATCCATCGTATTAGATTTGATTCATATGTGTTGGTATTATCATCATTCACGCAATGAATCAACAAAATTTTTGGGACGATAATTTGGTCTCTTTATTTTTGCGATTGTGCTACAATATTTGCCGCTCCGATGAAGGGTTTTGGTCCAAAAACGCCAATTATCCGCAATTGCATAATGCACAGACTCTTTTTGGGGCCAAGTCTTACGAAAGAGGTTGTGGTCACCCAGCATTTCGCCATGATTGGAAGTGAAAACGGTCAGGCAGTTTTTGAGACCACCGGCATATTGGATGAGGTGACCGACCTGGTCGTCTATGAAATTGATCATGCCGTAATAAGCAGCGTGAGAACAGCACATGTCGTGTCCGTCAAGGCAAATTTCCCAGGCATTGAGGTCAAGACCCCAAGACCCTTCTGGAGCCATCAAATTCGGGTACCCCATCGCCGATGGTGGGATCGGGCAAGTCCCGGTGGGAATAGCGATCGTAGTAAGCCACCGGTGGCATGAGAGGTGGGTGGGGATCAATAAAGGAAATGTTGAGGAAAAACGGGAGGGTCGGACGAATACAGGTGAAAGAGTAGCCAGTGGTACTTATTTCTATACCCTTCTGGGTGGTGGGATGTACTTCCATGTAGCTATATATACTCCCACAAGGGGGAACCGCTGTGGCCATCAGGTAAGTCATAAATCAAGCATACAACCATTCTACAGCGCACCGGCAGAATCAGTCCAGATCCGAGACCCCATACTTTTCTTTTTAATCAGCGCCAGTAACTCTCATGATTTATAATCTTGCCGTTGCCCGTGAGCCTCAGCTTTGGTAGGATGTTGCATTAGCTAAGCATATAAGGAGAAAGAATCGTGACCCATCGTATTGAAACCATCGAAGTGAATGGCAGCCCCATGGAGGTGTTCATCTTTGAACCCCAGCAGCAAGGTCCCCATCCAGGCATCATGCAATGTATGCACATCCCTGTGGGGCACACAGGGATTGAGAATGACAAGTTCACCCTAAAATCAGCCCAACGCTATGCAAACGACGGCTATGTGGTGGCGGTGCCATTCGTCTTTCACTGGTGGCCTAAATCAGCAGAAATTGAGATCAAGCGAGAAGAATTCAGGGATGACTGGACCATCCTCGACTTGAGTGCAGCTTATGAGCTGCTCTCCGGCCTTGACAACGTAGATGCAGAACGCATCGGCATCGTTGGCCATTGCTGGGGTGGGCGCGTGTGCTGGGTAGGAGCAGGCAGTAACCCCCTCTATAAGGCCTGTGCGGTGTTCTATGGAGGTCGAGTAAAGCTGGTATTGGGCGAGGGCAATCCGCCAGCCATAGATTTGACTGCCAACATTACCTGCCCGGTTATCGGTTTCTTTGGCAACGAAGATGAGAACCCCTCGCCAGAGGACGTGGACGATTACAGCATAGCCCTGAACAAAGCAGGGGTAGAGCACACTTTTTACTGCTACGATGGGGCTGGCCATGCCTTCCAGAGTTTCAACAGTGAGGAGCGTTACTGTCACAGCGCCAGCGAGGATGCTTGGGAAAAGGTGCTGGCTTTCTTCGAGGAAAAGCTAAAGTAGAGCATAAAACTCATATGCCGATCGAGCCGAGGAAAGTATCTAAAATGTCTTATATGAAAAGATTGGATTTTGGTATGATGAATTGGATGATTGCCAGACTGCGTTGGTTTGTATCTGCTTTATTCAACATAGTCTGACAATTGACTCTCAAAAATAAGGTGTGGATTCAAAACTCGATCACAAAGCTCATTTCCTTAATAGATTTCGATCGTCATTTGGTACTTATTAACGAGGACTCGCGCGACAAAGTGTAGTGAATGGATTCTGACTAACAGTTCATAGCGTTGACACTTAATGGCGATTGAGACGCCTTTCACTTTCATACCTTAGTTGATCGATATAAGTCGATGGTTCTTGCTATGGCCTTTTCTAAGGTAAAGAACATTCATGATGCTCAAGACACCGCACAAGAAGTATTCACGCGGGTATTCACTCGTCTGAATACTGTCAGTCGTAGCAAACGTTTCCAGATTTGCGATTGGATCTTTACGCAAGTCTGGTTTTGGATCCCGATCTATTGCGGAGACATGCGCTACTCCAACTCAAAGCAGGGGCAAAATGCAAATCAAACAAATCACAGCAACCAGCGTCAGAATTCCTTATGCGGCTCCCGTCGGTCCGTATATCGGACGACGAAGCGTTGGTGGACATGGCACTTTAGGCGCGGCAGGACTCATCGTGAAAATCGAAACAGATACCGGAATCATCGGTTGGGGCGCAGGCACAGGGCGGTTTGAAACCGACCCAAATATCATTCTCGCAGCACATCGTGTTGCTAACATCGAAGGTGCGCTTGCGGCGATGGAGCAGGCAGGAATTGGCAGAGGGCCAATGTCAGGGGTCGAAATGGCACTTTGGGACGCGCTCGGAAAACATGCTGAATTACCTGTGTACCAACTCTTTGGTGGACAAGTACGGGATGAAGTGGATTTCTGTGCCTGTATGGGGCTTAAAGAACCAGCGGAATCCGCCGCAACGGCGCGTGAGTACATGGGTCGGTGGGGGTTCTGTTTTCTAAAAACAAAGGCGGGTGATGACCCTGATGACGATCTTCGAATTGCGGAAGCTATTCAAGGTGAGGTTGGCGGTGAAGCTGTACTTCGCCCAGATGCAAACAACGGTTACTCCCCCGAAAAGGCTGAATCCGTGCTGCGGCGGATGAAAGACCTTGGGATTTGCTACTTTGAAGATCCATGCTCATCTGAACATCTTGATGCGTTGGTTCGCTTTCGGATGGAAATTGGTATGGGTATCTTGGTAAATATGGGCGTGGGAACACCGGATACAGTTCTAACATTGCTGGCCAATGAAGGGGTGGATATTATCATGCCAGACACCCCAGCGGCAGGTGGGATGATACGCGTAAAGAAAGTGGCTGTCGTTGCTGAAGCGTATAATATATCATGTCTGATGCACTGTTCGCATGACCTCGGGCTCAAGACCGCTGCCATCACACACATCGTAGCATCAACCCCGAACTTTTCTGGACCTAACGATACCTGTTACCACGGATTAACGGATGATATTCTGGTTGAGCCACTAAAGTTTGAAAATGGGAAGATCCGTGTGCCATCGAATCCGGGCTTGGGCGTTGATGTGGATGAAGCGAAGATAGAAAGATATAGCGTTTAATCTCATGCAGAGAGAATTTCAGTAGACTGATTTCTTAGAAGAAGGCGAAAAATCGTAATTACACCTAACCGTGCAGAGCTGGGAACCACATTCTGTACTCAGAACGGCCCTTACCACTGGCGTCAGTCAGCCTAACTCTTGTATGGGTAATCGGGCGCGCACATAGTGGCAGACGATTCGACTAGTGACCGCCCCTTCTATATCAGACTACATCCTTCAGCATAGGGATGTAGTGTGGTATTACGCTGTTTTGGCATCTGTTCTTTTGCGCTGGAAAATTATCCGATGCTTTGTATGTACCGCCGTGCCATTAGGTAAGCGCTAAATCAAACCTACAACACATCAGCAGATCAGTTCAAATCCAAGACACCGTACTTCTCTTTTTCCTCGGCTATCAGTTGACGGGTGACTCGGCTTTCAGCTATCTGTAGCAGTTCATCCATGTCGGTAGCGTAGATTTGGACAATGCCATCATCACCTGATGTGGCGATTCGTTTCCCATCTGGACTATATACAGCCGACCAGAACCCTCTGTCGGAGCCAGTTAGAGTAAACAGTTTTTTACCCATCCCGATGTCTTTATTTCCTACTCCCGTCGTGATATTGAGTTTGTTCGTTATCTCTTTCAATGCTCTTGAAGCCCACGACCATGAGCCATGGGTCGCTGACTACATTCATTCGAATCTCCTTATTTTGAAGGAGGGTTTCTCTGTGATACAGAGGTAGACCTCACAACGACGTTCCTGTTGGCATTGGTGATGGGCCATTAGATCTTCCGCTCGTTTGGTCTCATCGGAAGGGACCGATGGCGGATACCTGTCGCATCGAAGATGGCATTCCCTATAGAGGGTGCTATCGCAACGATAGGTGTCTCGCCTCCACCCGCTGATGGTAGGTCTTTGCGGTCAAGCAGAACCGT
>JYMV01002966.1_pt1 | contig 11929 bp, 9 predicted proteins | sample 338911 | NCBI WGS metagenome assembly JYMV01 (sample SAMN03354496, study PRJNA234377) | hydrothermal vent metagenome | biome: Deep sea; feature: Hydrothermal plumes at the Eastern Lau Spreading Center, Western Pacific Ocean; material: Seawater | place: Tonga | collected 2009 | depth 2000 m m
AACTGCTCGGCTGCGGTTTAATTTACGCACTCTTATTTTTGGTTTTTCAAATCACATTTAACGAGAGTTTTTCTGCACCATTCTGGTTAGGGCGTATAGAAGAGTTTTTAGCATTACCGGCTCTGTCGGCACAATCAAAAATCCTTCTTTTGTGGGGACAAGGTATTCTAAATACTCTGGTAATTCTACCTTTATTCCTGGTTTTTTTCCGTGAGAAAATGGAACTGATTGTGGTCTTTGGTTCATTGACTTTTGTAGTAGCAGAATTTTCACCAGCTTTTGCCAATTTCCAGCTAATTGAACCACTGTTGCTGATCGACCAGGTTTTCATTGGATTTTGTCTGCAGTTCCTGTTTGTAGTCTGCACAGTTTTTTGTTTTGGACGTAATGTGTTTAACAAAACAGAACAAATTTTCAGAGAAAAACCTTAACCTCTAAATTAACAACCGGACAACAAATGAATTTATTTGCAGAACGAAACTCATGGATCGACACAGAAAACGCATTCAAAATTGGGCCGCATATTGTTCGTGTAGAACAGCAAAAAGGAGCGGTGATAAAATTGAATTTGGGAGAACCGGATTTTTCTGTACCAAAACATATAAAGGATGAAATAAAGCGGCAGTTGGATCTTGATAATACACATTATTGTGATCCCAAAGGCCTGCTTTCTTTACGAACAGCAATCAGCAATCAGGTCAACGAAACACGAGGACTGCAAACAAATCCGGAACAGGTGGTTGTCTTTCCGGGAGGCAAACCTTCAATTGGTTTTGCACAGCAGGTTTACTGCAATCCTGGAGACGAGGTGATTTATCCAAGTCCCGGATTTCCGATTTATGAATCGTTCATCCGTTATGTCAATGCGATTCCGGTCCCTCTGCATCTTGACGAATCTGAGAATTTTACTTTTTCTCCTGCAGATCTAGCTCACAAAATAACAGCCAAAACAAAATTAATTTACATCAATTATCCATCCAATCCAACTGGTGGAGTTGCCTCTAAATCACTGCTTGAAGAAACGGCTCGAATAATTTTGGAGCGTTGCCAGCCGGATGTTCGAATTTATTCAGATGAAATTTACGAAAAGATTATTTTTGACGGTCAACAACACCACTCCATTTCCTCAATACCGGAAATGACAGAACGCACAATAATTGCCAGTGGTTTTTCAAAAACTTATGCCTGGACCGGTGGGAGAATCGGCTATGCAGTTTTTCCAACAGTTGAAGAGGCAGAGGTTTTTAAAAGACTGAACATCAATTATTTCTCCTGCGTTCCGCCCTACAATCAGGAAGCTGCCAGAGTTGCTCTGGAAAGTCCACTTTCAAAGCAGTCCGTGAAAAAAATGGTAGAGACTTTTGAATCACGCAGAAATTTGATTTTGCAGCAAATAAATGAAATTCCGGGGATTAGCTGTCAAAAACCAGGAGGGGCATTTTACTTGTTCCCAAATATTTCAGGAATCTGTGAAAATTTAGGCCTGATTGAAAAACACCACAGCCTTCCGGCAGAAGAGCAAAGTTCTCCGGCAAACATCTTCCAAATGTTTGCACTCTATGAACATCAGATTGCAGTTTTGGACCGCAAATCCTTCGGACTTTCTACGTCTTTCTATTGCAGCAGAACAATCGGTGCTTGAAGAAGGAATCCTGCGTTTAAAAAATGCCGGCGAAGATACTAACGGACTGGACAGGTTTTTACAAAAACGCCCGGATTTGACTTCAGCGTGAGAACATTATTGTAGTTTGTTGCCATTGTAACTGACTCATGCTGGAATAGAAAAACTAATTAGAACTTTTCAGCTACGATTTGTTAACAAATATCCAAAAAAATAAAAGGGAATAAATGCAGGAAATTCATCATTACGATATAGTTGTTATCGGATCCGGACCAGCTGGAGAAAAGGCCGCCTTGCAGGCCAGTAAACTTAAAAAACAAGTTGCACTGATTGATAAATCACCGCATCTGGGTGGAGCCTCACTTCACACAGGCACAATTCCCTCCAAATCTCTTAGAGAAACGGTAATGCATTTAGCACTGCTGCGTCAGCAAACACACGGAATTGACATTAGATTTAAAGAAAATTTGACCACCCGGGAGTTGATGTACCGTAAAGAAATTGTGATCCAGGATCAGGAGAATTCCTTACGTCGCAACTTTGAAAAAAATCAGATCACGGTTATCGAAGGAATACCACGCTTCCAGTCTGCAACCATGCTGGAAATCACTCCTGCAGACAGCAGCGAAAAATATGAAATTACTGCCGACTATACGATTATCGCCACTGGATCATCTCCACGAAGACCAAAATGGGCTCCTTTTGACAACGAATGCGTCTTTGATTCAGACACCATTCTTGACATCAAACATCTGCCCAAAAAAGTAACTATCATTGGTGCCGGGGTAATCGGCTGTGAGTACGCTTCTATTTTTTCAAAAATAGGTATTCGAGTTAATCTCATTGCACGTGACCGTAATATACTGCCCTTTGTAGATCGTCAAATTGCAGAAAATTTAATGTACCAGATGCGTAACCAGCGTGTTACTTTGCGTCTGGGAGAAAATGTTGAGGGCATAGAAAAAATCAATACAGATGAAATACATGTAAAACTGGAAAGCCAGAAAATTTTACCCTGCTCTACAGTTCTGGTGGCAGCAGGGCGTTTTGCTAATTCCGGTGGTCTGAATCTGGATAAAGTAGGAGTAGAGTTGGGTAATAACGGATTAATCAAAACCAATGAAAATTTCCAGACAACTCAACCTAATATATTTGCGGTTGGAGATGTGATTGGTTTTCCGGGTCTGGCATCCACCTCCATGTCCCAGGCCCGGATTGCCGTTTTGCACGCTTTTGGTCAACTTGAATCTGAAAAAATGCCCAAGGATTTACCATTAGGTATTTGGACAATTCCGGCAGTTTCTATGGTGGGAAAAACGGAAGAAGAATTGACTGATGCCTGCATTCCTTACGAAATCGGTATTGCTCATTTTAAAGAAATTTCCCGCGCCCACATTATGGGTGAAGAAGAGGGAATTCTCAAACTGCTCTTTGATCCGGAAACACTCAAAATACTGGGTATTCACATCATTGGACCGCACGCCTCAGAATTGATTCACCTGGGACATTCAGTGATGTTTTATGAAGGTACAATACAATATTTCATGAACACAGTTTTTAACTCCCCAACACTTGATGAAGCCTACCGTATTGCAGCTTTTAACGGCATGAACCGGCTGGATCACGAATCACTCTAAATCAAGCTCCGGACAAATCTTACTTCATGCAGTAAAAGTTTTTCGATAGGCAAACAAACCCGCCGAGCCACCGGTGTGTAGAAAGACTATGTTTTCGTCTTTACGATATTTCCCTTTTCGTACAAGATCAATCAGACCTGCCATCCCTTTTCCGGAATAAACCGGATCCAGCAGAATCCCTTCTTCACGAGCCAGTAGCTGCACGGCTTCAATCATTCCATCTGTCGACAATCCGTAACCAGGACCGACGTAGTCACCATTCGCAACAACTGATTCACGTTTTATACTGCCGGGAATTCCGAGAAATTCTGCAGTTTTTTCGGCCAGCGCAAATACTTTTACCTCCTGAGTTTCTTTGTCTGCATTTACACAAATTCCCAAAACCGGAATACCACTGCGCGTTCCTTCCAGGCCTGCCAAAAGTCCGGCCTGTGTTCCGGCACTCCCGGTAGCAGTAACCAGATGATCAATCCTTAAACTACGATCATTAGCTTGTCCCACTAGTTCCATGGCACAATTTACATAACCCAGCGCACCGGTCGGACTCGAACCGCCGCCGGGAATAATATAGGGATTGCCGCCGTTTTTTCTTATTTCAGCAGCCGTTTCTTCCATGGCAGCATCCATATCAGTTCCGGCTGGAACAGAAAGTATATTTGCACCAAAAAGTCGATCCAGCAAAACATTCCCGTTTTCAAGATAGTCCGGATCTTTGCTGCCTGTACGGTGTTCCAGCAAAATTTCGCAGCGTAAATCTAATTTTGAGCAAATTGCTGCAGTCTGCCGAACATGATTTGATTGTGTTGCGCCTTGAGTAATAATTGTGTCTGCATTTTTTTGCAGTGCCTCCCCCAGCAGAAATTCCAATTTACGTGTTTTGTTTCCTCCAGTAGCAAGACCGGTACAGTCATCGCGTTTAATAAAAAGCTGTGGACCGCCAAGTAGTTTACTCAAGTTTTTGAGTGGTTCGAGAGGAGTCGGCAGGTGCGCAAAATGGAGTCGTGGGAATCGTGAAATATGCATATTATTTTTTGAAACAAGGTTAAGCAGTTTTAAGCAGACCCAAGGCCTGCTTGTGTAATTCCGGAGATGCAGTCGCAACCAGGCAACCATCCCATTCGTCATCAAAAGAGCTGTTACCATTCCAGTCGCTGATCAATCCGCCCGCTGATTCGACTACCGGAACAAGTGCCATTACATCATAATTTTTGAGATCTGCCTCAACTACCAAATCTATGTGTCCGGAAGCCAACAATCCATAGCTGTAGCAATCTCCACCGAATCGTACCAGTTTTGCCAGTGCCGCAATCTGATCAAAGTACGGTTTTTGAGCGTTGTTGAACATCGCCGGGTCTGCACTGTAAAGAATGGACTGTTCGATTTTTTGCTGATTGGAAACTTTGCAGGCAAGCGGTTTTCCGTCAGGCTGATTAGGATAAAATATACTTTCTTTTTTCCTCAATCCGCACCAGCGTTCCTGAAGAATTGGTATATCAATCATTCCAATTTGCGGAATTTCCTGTTCCAGCAGACAAATCAACGTTCCAAATATTGGCATTCCGGCCACAAAACTGCGTGTTCCATCAATAGGATCCAGCACCCATTTCCATCTGCTTCCTGTTGGTTGATAACCGTGTTCTTCGCCGAGAATATCATGATCAGGAAATTTTTTTGAAATCATCTCAACAGTAACCGGACTGTCGTCGGCCTTATTTTCAACAGTCATTTTTGAACGAAAATATTTCCGAATTACTTTTCCTGACGCATCTGCAAGTTCATGCGCAAATTTGAGATATTCAGACATCCGGCTTTTGAAAGGGGAAAAAATTAATGGACTTTTTAAACAACTTTTTCTGCGACTGCGGGTTCCTTTTCCAGTTCCTCTACCATTGATTTAAGGAAGAAGAAAAAAGTTTGCAGAATGGAGTAAACAGGTACAGCCAACAGTGCCCCTGCTATTCCGGCCATATGTTCTCCGGTAACCAGGGCAAAAACAATCAGAGCAGGATGAATTTGTGCCGCGGTACCCATGATTTTTGGATTGAGAAAATTTCCTTCAATAAAATGAATTATTAAAATCCATAGAAGCCCCAGCAGTCCCGTACTTAATGAAATTGTCAGTCCCATGATTACAATTGGTATACTCGAAAGGATCGTGCCGAAGATGGGAATTAATGAAAAAACCATGGCCACAAGGCCAAGTGTGAAAGCGAAGGGGACTCCAATTATCATCAAACCGATAAATGTCAAAATCCCATTAACCAGGCAAATAATCAGTTGACCTCGTACCACTCCATTTAATCCTTTATCCAGACTTTTGAGCAGATCACTGTAACGTGTATGATACTGCAAAGGCACAAGAGAACGCCAGAAAGAAAGAGTACGTTCGGTATCCACCAAGATAAATGCTGCAACCATAAAAGTTAAAAACAGTGTAAAAACTGAGCCAACCACTTGTGAAATCAGTTGGCGGCCAAGTCCGAGAAAGCGGACCATATTGGCTTTCAGCTTGTCCACACCTTCCTCTGCCAAAAGAGATAATTGAGTTTGCATATCTAATGGAACATTGGGTTTTTCTTCAATTCCACTTTCGCGGCCTGACTTACGATGCGGAACTATCTCGATTCGATCTGAGTCAAGACCCTTTATTTCATAAGTGTAACTATTCAGAATTTTCAGCAATTCTCCGTTTTCCGTCCAAATTTCTGTGGATTGATTTTTATCTTCAATCTTTTCAATAACCGGCAGCGGTTCCACTTCATCAGGTTCAGGAAAAAGAGAGGCAATACTGCTTATTTTTTCATCTAAAACCGGCCCCCATTTTTTTGATATTTTCGTCACAGCTTTGGGAAATTCTTGAATCATGGAACCCATTTCTGCAGAGACTTTGGGCACCACATAACTTCCGCCACCAATAAGTACGACTAAAATTACAAAATAAACTAGCAGGACTGCACCTCCACGAGAAATACTGTGCGAACGGATTTTTCTCTGGTGAAGATTGTCAATCACCGGAGCAAGTACGTATGCCAGAAAACTTGCCAGTAGAAAAGGAAAAAGAATTTTATTCAAAAACAAAATTATTCCCAGCAGTGCGCCCAGCAAAATAAGAATAACCAGTGTACGGCCTTTTTTACCAAGAAATTTAAGCATATAAAATGAAAGATGTAATTTAAACTGTAGAAAGACAAACAGATTCAAACAAATCAGGATACACTTTTTGTTTGATTTTTCAAGCTGTTTCGGCTATTCCCTTTGCGGTCCGCCCATAGCGCTAGGTTGATAATGACGCAGGAGATAACACAGTGCGTTGCCCAAAACCTTTCGGCTGTGCCCGGGCATTACAATACTGGAAACAGAACCAAGCCGCAGAGCTTCTTCCGGATTGAGCAATTCCCTCTCATAACGTAAAGTCAGTTTTGCCATTGCCTTATCTCGAACAATTGCAGCTTCATGTTCCTCCACTCCGGAATCAAGACTTTGCTGAAAATTTTTCAGAATTTCTCGAAATTCATCTTTGTAAACATACTGTCTTCCAGCCGGACCCATCACAGCAATTCTTGCACTTGGCAGGGCAAAAACAAAATCACCGCCAACGTGATAACTGTTCCAGGCACAGTATGCCCCTCCAAAAGCATTCCTGACTATCAGCGTCAGTCTGGGTACGCGCAAATCCACGATTGCATCCAGTAGTTCCCGACCTGCCTGAACGACTCCCGCACGTTCCTGCTCAGAGCCCGGAGCATAGCCACTGACATCTTCAAGAAAAATAACCGGAATGTTGTAGAGGTTGCAAAATCGAATAAATTTTGCACCTTTTCTGGAGGATTCTGTGTCGATGTTTCCGGAAGCAAAAGCGCTGTTGTTGGCAATGAAACCAACTACATTGCCACCCATTCTGCCAAATGCCGTGGTCAGTTGTTTTGCCCTGACTTCCTGAAATTCAAAATAATCTCCATAATCAACAAGCTGCTGCAAAAACAGTCTCATATCAAAAGGCGTGTTGAAACCAGTAACTGGATTGGTGAATGTTTTGTGGAGCAGAATTGCTTCCTCTTCGACATACTCGTCCATTGATAAAGAGGTTGCACGAAAAGGAGGCGCTGTGTAATTATTGTCAGGCAGATAACGCAAAAGTCTCAAAGCAGTGCGCAATGCTCCCAATTCATCCGGAGCAGTCAAGTCAACCACACCGCTTTTACTGTGAACTTTCGGACCTCCCAAATCATCGGCAGTAATATCTTCACCAAGCGCCTCACGTACAACGTCCGGGCCGGTTAAACCAAAAAAGGTATTTTCAGGCTGTATCACGAAGGAACCCTGCCGCGGCAGATATGCTCCTCCTCCGGCATTGTAGCCAAACATCAGCAGGATCGAAGGTACTATACCGCTTATTTTACGCATGGCCGAAAATGCTTCCGAATATCCGTCAAGCCCTCCCACACCAGCCGGCACATAAGCTCCTGCGGAATCATTCATACCAATTAATGGAATACCGTGCTCTCCCGCCATCAAAATAAGGCGCGCAATTTTGCTTCCGTTTGTTGCGTCCATTGAACCTGCACGAACGGTAAAATCATGTCCGTAAACCGCAACATCGCGTCCGTCAATGTTGAGAATTCCAGTCACAATTCCGGCACCGTCCAGTTCCGCACCCCAGTTTTGAAAAGTAATGTGGGCTTCGGCTGTAGTCAAAACTTTGATTCGCTCCCATACTGTCATCCGCCCCTTGCTGTGCTGAACACGAACCCGTGATTCACCACCGCCCTGCAAAGGCTTTTCCAGCAACTCTTCACCACGCTTCAGCATCTGGTCATAAAGCATTGCAGGAGTTTCTTTTTCAGAAACCTTTTTAGATGTTTTTGGATCCAATGGATTTTCGAGATTTAATTTTTCCACAGCTCAGCATCAAAATAAAAGGGGCCACTTTAAAGAAATTAACTAAACAGAACTTTAATCCCAAATCACTTGCAAAGCAAGTTAAACTATAGTGTTATCAGCTAAATTATAATTTATCATTTCTACTGTGTAATAATAATGAGCATAATTTTCATGGGAACACCGGAATGGGCAATCCCTTCTTTACAGGCAGTTTTGGATTCCGGATCAGAAATCAGCGCCGTTTTTACTCAGCCGGACAGGCCGTCATCCATAAAGCAATTTTCACAAACTCAAAAATTGCCTGTTCATACTCCGGAAAAAGCGGGAAATCCGGAAACACTGGAATTAGTGAGATCATTAGCTCCGGAACTGATTATAGTATGTGCTTATGGACAAATTTTACCACATTCTTTTTTAGATATTCCCAGGATCGGCTGTTTCAATCTGCATTTCTCTTTTTTGCCGAAATTGCGTGGAGCCTCTCCGGTACAGGCGGCAATTACTTCCGGACTTGAAACAACGGGTGTATCTTTACAAAAAATTGTTTTGAAACTTGATGCAGGCCCCCTGGTTGCCGCTTCCTACCCCGAAAGCATTCGTCCGGATGACACAACTCCGTTACTCGGAAGCAGGCTGGCAGAAATTGGAGGACAGCTTATTCGCAATACTTTACCAAAATTGCTTGAAGATAATTTCACCACTTCAGAGCAAAATGAGGGGGAGGCAACTTACTGTAGAATCATCAAAAAAGATGAAGGTCGAGTACGCTGGACTGAAGAAACGGCCCGCGAAATTGAACGTAAATTACGGGCATTTACACCATGGCCAGGAATTTTTACTTTTTATAGCATATCCGGAAAAAATGAAAACAAACGCAGGATTCAGTTGACAAAAGTTGAAGTAGTGAATGAAAGCTTTGAGTCGGGAAAAGTTTATCCGGAATTGACCGTGGGCACACGTACCGGAGGTTTGCGAATCTTGCGTCTTAAACCGGAAGGCAAACAGGAAATGGATGCAGATTCATTTTTACGAGGAAACCCCCAAATCGTGGGAACAGTTTTGGAATAACAGCTTGTAAAGAGGTCAAAATACCGGTTGTTAATTTGTTGACACTTCATAATTTGAATGTTACGATTCGCTCAGAAATTACATCGTTGAACTGACTAAATGTAAATATTAAACTTCAATAAAAGAAATAGAATTCTGGTTCTCCATCGGCAGTACCTACACCTATCTTTCGGTTACACGCCTCAAAGAAGTTGAACAAAAATTTGAAGTCAAGTTTTCCTGGCAGTCTTTCAGTGTGCGAAAAATAATGCTCGAGATGGACAACGTACCTTTTCCTCCAACAAAGCAGGTAAAGGCGGATTATATGTGGCGGGACATCGAACGTCGGGCACAAGGCTATGGATTTGAGGCTAAAGTTCCTGCTCCTTATCCTCTCAATGAGTTCGACCTCGCTAACCGGATAGCTGTCATTGGAATGCAGGAAGGCTGGTGTTCCGAATACGTCATAGCGACATACCGGCGCTGGTTTGTTGCTGGTCTCGAGCCCGGAAGTGAACCAAACGTTTCAGAAAGTCTCAGGGAGATCGATCAGGATCCGGAAAGAGTCCTGGAACTGGCTGCTGATGAAACAATTGCTAAAGCCTATCTAAGTCAAACCGAACAAGCACAGTCAAAACGTATTTTCGGCAGCCCAAGTTTCATCGTTGATGGTGAACTGTTCTGGGGCGATGACCGTCTGGAGGATGCAGTGAATTGGGCTCTCAGTTAAGTCACTTAAGTCAACGGCTTACCCCATTTGATAAAGAGTAAATAAATGGAACGAAAATTAAGCACCATCTTTGCTTCCGACGTAGTCGGTTATAGTAAAATGATGGGGAATAACGAGGAGAAGACCCTGGAGATTTTGGGGGAGAGAAGGGAGGTAATAGACAGTGCAATTGCCGACTATAATGGTATCATTTTCGGCAGTGCGGGCGACAGTGTGATTGCTGAATTCGGGAGCCCTGTCAAAGCCGCCGAATGTGCCGTTCAGATACAGGGTAAAATGAAAACCATGAATGAAGATATTCCTGAGGATCAGCAAATGATTTTCAGGATAGGAATAAATATCGGGGACGTGATGGTCTCCAAAGATAATCTTTTTGGAGATGCGGTAAATGTGGCGGCCCGCCTTGAATCCGCAGCACAGCCCTCAGGAATCTGCGTTTCAAAAACTGTCTTTGATTTGATCAATCAGAAAATTCGGGTTTCCTTTGAAGATGCTGGAAAACTGGACTTGAAGAACATTGTAGAGCCAATACAGGCTTATTTCGTAATTCAGAAAAAAGGAGGTGTTCGTTTTAACCAATACGAAGATTCGCCCCAAATCAAGGTTGAAAAAGCCGAACAAGGTTCACTGGCAGTAATGCTTTTTAAAAATCTTAGTAAAGACGAGGATCAGGCATATTTCTGTGAGGGATTTTCCGAAGACCTCATTACCGTGCTTTCAAAATATAGCAAACTTTTGGTTGTCTCAGGCAATGCCAGCTTTACCTACAGGGACAAATCGAAAAGTCCCAAAGAGATTGGAAAGGAACTTGGAGTGCGCTACATCCTTGAAGGAAGTGTAAGAAAACTGGGTCAGAAGGTCAGGATCGGAGCCAAACTAATATCTGCTGATCGTGAAAATACAATCTGGTCTCATAATTTCGATTTCACTATTGATGAAATGTTCGATATTCAGGATGAGTTAGTCGAAACAATCGTCTCTACCATCGTTGGACACGTGGATGATGAAGAAGTAAAACAGTTGGTGCGTGTCAAGCCTGAGAATCATACAGCATATGATCTCGTACTTCAGGGACTTGAGTATCACAGGAAAAGCAATGTTACGTTGGAGAATGCTAAAAAAGCTGTTGAATTCTTCGATCAAGCAATTGAAGTTGATCCTAACTGCGCACGGGCCCATGCCTGGCGGGCCTGTTCCTTATCAAATTACGTTGGCTGGCGCCCAGACGAGTATGGCGAAGACTGGATTGATCAATGTGCTGATTCTGTGATTCGTTCACTCGAAATCGACCAAAACGATCATGAAGCGCACCGGATCATGGGAGCTATATCACTGGTTAGAGGTGACTTCGAACTTGCCCGACACCATCAGGAAAGAGCCATGGAACTTTGTCCCAGCGACGCATACATCATGGGCAAAAACGCAGCTCTGCTTGTATATCTCGGTGAGCCCGAAAAAGCACTTGAAATAGTCCAACATGCCATGCGCATCAATCCTTTTTGTCCCGATGACTTGTTTGTCGACGAAGGGATGTGTTATTTCTGGCTGGGAAAATACAGTGAGGCCGTAAATTGTTTTAGAAAAATGAAAACACCAGACCGTGAAAGTATTTTCTACCTCACAGCTTCACTCTCTAAATTGGGGGAAGGAATAAAATCAGCTGAAACTTTGAAGCAGGCATTCAAGATGACGGATCTGAGTGTGGAAGATTTTTTACTGACACAGCATTACCAGAATCCTGAGCTCAAGCAGGAACTTCGGGAAATTCTGGAATCCATTCCAATCTGAACAAAATAAACTGCCCCGCATAAGCGATCCTTCAGAAATCATTGAAAAATCCTTTATCAGCCATCGTGAACATAACACTTACTCTTTCCTCTGCCACGCGTATAGTCGATCGAGTCGAAATCAAGACTGAATCCGCTGTGAGTTCAAAGGTATATCGAAGATTCCCATGGGATACTGGAGGAGTTCTGCGTGCGATTTGATGCGCTTTCATCTGGTCCTTACAGA
>JYMV01023757.1_pt1 | contig 11929 bp, 12 predicted proteins | sample 338911 | NCBI WGS metagenome assembly JYMV01 (sample SAMN03354496, study PRJNA234377) | hydrothermal vent metagenome | biome: Deep sea; feature: Hydrothermal plumes at the Eastern Lau Spreading Center, Western Pacific Ocean; material: Seawater | place: Tonga | collected 2009 | depth 2000 m m
CGTCCTCACGAGACCCCGAATCTCAAGGGTTCGACACCGAAAGTATAATACCCGAACATAAAGCGAAAGTCTTTCCGTTGACCTAAGCCGTTGTTCCGAAGGCGAAGGGACCCAAAAGACACCTGAATAGTTTGGTACAAAAGGAGCCATCACTTTTTTCCATGGTTCTGTAGGATCTCTCCAAGCCGGCTCTCGATGAGGAAAACGGTGAACGGTTGTGTGGAGAAAATGTCCAAATCAAGGTCTGGTCACCCACCGTTTCTTCCTGGCGATAGAAATATGTCTGCCACACCCCCGGCCTAACCGCCACGTACAGAGTCTCGAATGGCCGGTCTGCATTTCTCATCGTGAAAAGCCCTATGCCTGCGTGCTGCCCCACTCGCATGATCTGCCCACAGTCAACCGGACTTTCGCCGACCATTTTCTCATACATCCGGTCCTCAAAGGCGATTGGATCACCTCTCACAAACCACGGAGCACCACCAGCGTACGTGCCGGCGAAGCTGAGAACTGGCTGCAGTGCCCGCATTGGAACCCTATCAGGACCAATCAAAGTGTCCCCTTGGGGAGTCAAACGAACTTGAACAGTTTCACCTGTAGATAGGCAGAGCCTCACCAACGACCCCTCGGGAAGCGGCGGAGCGACTTCAACACGGACCGTGTCTGGTGGTGGGGCCGGCAGCACCAGTGTGTCAGGTGCCAGCCTCTCCATAAGAGATGGCCGGGAAAAAAGTCGCTTGTCCACGGGACTGATAGCCACCGATCCTAATACGCCAAATTTCGGCTTCCAATACTCTGAATAGTGCCCTCCGGACGGTTCAGCATAGTTCACGGCAAGGTATTGAGCACCGATCCGGATTCCCGCGATATCGAACTGGGCTCCCAAATTGACGTCAAACCCGTTGTATTCACCCATCAGCGTCAGTAGCGAGCTATCCCCCATGCCAATGTGGACTGCTGAACCGAAGAACCATCCCTCTGAGTCTACAGAGCGATAGAACTCGAGTTCGTCTCCATCCTTGAACATTCCCGTGCCATACCCACCCGTAAACGTGATGTCGTGATCCGGGAGCATGTCCTGATCGAAGCCTTGGATGTGGACAGTCGCGACACCGTATAGGCTCAGGTTAGTGTCAACGTCTTTGAAGCCCGTGTAGGATTTATGAAACCTCTTGTCGGGTATCCCGAGTCTCGTGGGCTGATAGGCTAACCCATCCCCAAAATCTGGTGCAGTCACATATCTGCCACCGAGCGCTAATCCTAACCCTTGACCCTGTGGTCTAAGCAACTGGGCGCGTCCAAAAACCCCCCACATATTTCCACCTGAAGCGGGGTCATTGAACGACTGTAGGGTCGCACCGATTTCGACACGATCAAAGAGCCCCAAGGCAAACGAAGCATCTTGGTAAAAGTCATCGATCGGCCCACCGAACCCGGTCTCGTTACCGCTCCTGTCAACCTCGATCGTGCGACCGAGATCCATGAAGAACCCTGAGTAGGTGCCCGTGATCACCATGTGAGAGAGAACGCTAGCAACTGGGATGTCCACGAGTCCCGATCCGTACCTTTGGGTGCTAGGCATTGTCGTGGTCTGTGCCATGAGCATCTGTGCTAAGCAGAGTGCCCAAACGGCGAGCCCCGTAAGGAAGCAGGGAATCCACCCCCGCGATGTATTCATCTGAGGATATCCACAGTCTCTAGGTAACTCTCAAAACAAGGGGATGTGGAGTACCATCGTCAGGAATACCCAAGATGATGAAATATTTCTTTCCGACCTCATTAGGTCGGACAAACTCACAGCAGGCTCAAGTTTCTTCAGTTGCCGAGCTTCTTCTCGATCTGCGAGAGGCGCCGGCCAATAGAAACCACCCAGAAAAAGACTAGTCCAATAGCGATCGCGTAGGCGATGAAAACATGCCAGTACGGGCGACCAAGACCCTGGGCCGCAAGCTGCGCACCGGGAAGCTCTGAGATCTCCTGAGCGGAGAGTGTGATGGCACCAACTAGGAGCGTGATTACCGAGAGGAGGCCGCAAAGAGATTCGTTACGATTCATAGGAATTACACTGACGCGTGGCGGGAGCGAGTATCGAGTTCAGCCCGAAGGTTCTCGAGCGAATACCGGAGGAGAAATAGCCCCAAGAAAAGGGCGGTGAAAGCTCCTAAACTCATCGACAGTGTCGCAAGCATGTCACCGGGGAGAGTCGGACCTTCCGCCTTAATCACCACTGGCTCTGGGTGCAGTGATCGAAACCAGATAACGCTGAGGTGGATGAATGGAATATCAAGAGCACCGACGATCGCTACCACTGCAGCGTGGCGCTTACCCTTCTCTGGGTTCTCAGTCGAACTCCTGACCAAAAAGTACCCTAGGAAAATGAACCATAGCAGCAGTGTGAGCGTAAGCCGCGGTTCCCAGGTCCAATAGGTGCCCCAAGCGATTTTCCCCCAGAGAGGACCCGTGGCAAGCATGATCGTTGCAAACACCATCCCTCCTTCGGCTGCCGAAACGGCAGCCCGGTCGAGCCTTTCATCACGAAGCCAGAGGTACATCGCGCTAGTGAGTGCGGCCAAGCCGAACGCAAGGAAGGATGTCCATGCAGCCGGAACATGGACGTAGAAGATCCGCTGAGCGACGCCTTGAGTGACCTCGGTTGAAACCCAGAAGAAAGACATCCAGTAGACCACCCCAAGCCATACCAGCCCTATCATAGCCAGCGCGGTCCCGGCGAGTCGAATTTTCTTACTTGACATCAATCCTCCACAACGAAGCGGAAGAGCCAAGAGCCCGCGAAGAGCGCCATCAAAGCGAAAGCCGCAAGCATCTTTATACTGCCCTCAGCCTCTGTTACCGGCCTACCTGCGAGGAACTGGCTGGTGGCACTTGTACCGTAAATTACCACGGGCGCAAGCAGTGGAAAAACAAGGACCGGGAGAAGCGTCTCTCCCATGCGGGTCCCTGTCGAAATAGCACTGAACAAGGTACCGAGCGCGACAAAACCCAGCACGCCCAAGCCGATCACAAGCGCAATCATGCCAGCACTGCTACCGACTTCAAGTCCGAAGAAGAGCATGAATACCGCAACCACCAGCAGTGCCACAATATAAAGCAGCACGAAGTTAGATAAGGCCTTCGCGAGAAAGATCGCATCCTTCGGCACAGGACTCAGTAATATACCCTGGAGAGCTCCGTCCTCAGCCTCAAGGTGAAAAGTGCGTCCGACTCCAAGTAGGCCTGCGAATACAATCGTCATCCAGACAAGGCCTGCAGCGATATCTTCGTGGGACACACCTACCCGATCGGTTGCGTAATTGAAGAGGATCGCCGCCAACACTGCGAAAGCACCCATTGTGATGAGGCGTTCCCGGGTGCGAAGCTCCACGCGGAGGTCTTTCCAGAGGATCGCCCCGATCTGTGCGAAGTAGTTCCTCATCCTTGTTCCTCTATCACCCCGTGGTAGAACTGACTGAAGTCACCGCCAAGTTCAGCACGATCACCATGCCAAACAAAGCGACCACGGTTCATGATGGCGACGGTTGTAGCCAATGCTAAACCCTCGCTCAGGTTATGTGTGACCATTACCACAGTCCGTTGACCATCTCGAAGGTCTGAGAGCACACCTCGAAGAACTGACGCTGCCGAAGGATCGAGCCCGGTGTAGGGCTCATCAAGTAGGACGACATCAGGATTATGAAGGAGCGCGCGAGCAAGTGCGAGGCGTTGTCTCATACCATGGGATAGATCGCGGACCAGAGATGAGGCACCCTCTTGGATCCCCAGATGTTCCAGTTTCCCTCTTACCGCAGTATCCACATCTGAGAGACCATAAAGTTGCCCGTAGAACCGGAGGTTTTCCTCAGCGGTGAGATGGCCGTACAAGAAACCCTGGTGGGAGAGAACCCCGATTCGACGGCGCCACTCGACTTCTCCGAAGTCAAGAACCTCACCCCGGAGCCACACATGGCCACGGGTGGGCCTAAGAGCCCCTGCTAGAAGTCCCAACAAGGAAGTCTTGCCGGCACCATTTGGGCCGACGATCGTGAGAAACTCGCCCCTTGCAAGAGATAGATTTATACCAGCAACAGCGACAACGGCCCCATATTCGCGCACTAAGCCTGCAGCCCGGAGGATAGGGTTAATTGAAGCCTTCTCCTCAGCTTGTGGGTCGGTAGCAACTGACACGGGGGTCAGCCGACCACTCCAATCTTGAGTTCCTGACCGCATGCCGAGCAGAAGTGGCTTCCATCGTCATTACCGAAACCACAGGATCCACACATCAGTCCCAAACGGAGCGCTGCACGGATCTTAGTTATCTCAGCTTCGACATCGTCATCAAGAAAGTGTGTGTCACTGGCAGTTTCATCAGCTTCAAGCGCTGCGAGTGCCTCGGCGGTGAGGTCAGCTTTCAACGAGAGGTAATCCGGTTCGTCGAGCTTACCAGCAAGGAAGTCATACTCCACATCGCGGAGCGCCAGTAGTGCGATCCTCTTGCGGGCCTCGGTGTCGGTCAACTCGTCCTCGACACGATCCAGGGACGCATGGAGTCCGCTCAGGATAGGCTGAAGAATGAAAAGTGTGACTGCAGCCGCAACGAGAGCACCCCCCAGAAACACAGTAGTCATGGGGAGCTGCGTAACAACGGACCGGTCAATGGACTACCTCGCTGCTCCCGCCATCGCAGTAGCAGGTGTTGTTACAGCTTCCAGCTCCGGACGGTTACGGTTTCTCCGCCGATCTACACTGGGCCAGAGCGCGATTACCGTACCCAGCGCGAGAATCAATCCGCCGTACCAGATCCATGCAACGAACGGCTTAACTAGAACCTGCAAGTCGATACCCTGCGCAGCGGAGTTGGCTGAGAGCGCCCCATCCACATCATCCATTGCGGACAGAATCAGGTAGAGGTCCTCTCTCACTGTCTGGCGAATCCCAACCTCAGTCATGAGTTGATCACTCGTGACGTACTGGCGCTTCTCAGTTGTGAGTATGCCCTTTGCCACGCCGTCTTGCTCTACGGAAACCGTAGCGATCGCCTGCCATAGGAGGTTACGCTGACCCTTGCCCAAAGAAACTGAAAGCCCCTCATAAGTGAGGGTGTAGGTATGGCCGAAGGGAGAGGTGATCTCCATCTGGTCCCCGGGTAGCATGTGCTGGCGCTGGTCAACATTGTAAGCGGCACCTGCGAAGGCGAAGTAGATCATCACTATCCCTACATGAACTATATAGCCCCCCCACCGTCGCCGGTTTCTTGTCACTAGGTGAAAAAGCGCAACCGCGTAGCCTTCCCCTTCGATGCGTGCTCGGGCTTGCGTTCCCTTCCAAAACTCCGTGGCGATGATCGTTAGAACGAAGGCACAGACGCTCCAAGTCACGAGCGCCAATCCATGGCGTGCTCCCGCCATCCAGAGGGATGCAGCAACTAACAGCATTACGCCGATCGGGATCGAGAAATTCTTCTGGAGATTCCGCTTTGTTGCACGACGCCAAGCGATGATCGGCCCGATACCCGCCAACGCGAGGAGCACCAGGCCAATTGGGAAGTTGACTCTCTCGAAAAAGGGTGGGCCCACGCTGATCTTCTCCCCAGTCACGCCCTCGGCGACGAGCGGGAAGATCGTGCCCCAGAAGACAGCGAAAGCAAAACCCAGCAGCATTAGGTTGTTGAATAGAAAAGCGGACTCACGAGAGAGAAACGACTGGATGCTATTCTCACTCTGAAGCTTGGGTAGGCGGTAGACGATCAAGAGAATACACGCCAGGAGCACCCCACCCATAAAGCCCAGGAAGATGTAGGCGATCTTGAGCTCCTGAGCGAAAGAATGGACCGAATCGATGAGCCCCGATCTGGTTAGGAAGGTGGCGAAGATCGTGAGAAGGAATGTCAGCATCACCAGTGACATGTTCCAGACCTTCAGCATTCCACGATTTTCCTGAATCTGTATTGAGTGGAGAAATGCTGTCGCGGTCAGCCAGGGCAACAGTGAGGCGTTCTCGACCGGATCCCAAAACCAGTATCCACCCCATCCGAGCTCCTCGTAGGCCCAGCGCATGCCGAAGATGATCCCAACCGCAAGAAACAGCCATGAGAGAAGAATCCATCTCCGGGTTAGTTGGATCCATCGCGCATCTAATCGGCCGTTGAGTAACGCAGCGACCGCGAATGCAAACGGAATAGTGAACGCGGTGAAACCGAGGTAGAGGGTAGGGGGATGGATCGTCATCCAGTAGTTCTGGAGCTGCGGGTTAAGTCCCTGACCGTTTGCAGGGGTGAATGCTAGCTGCTCGAACGGATTGACGTCTGCGAAAAGCAATACAATGAGAAAAAACGTTATAATCGTCTGCAGGACACCCGCGACGTAGGGCATAAACTCCCTATTCTTCTTCCTGTTGAGGAAGACACAGAGAGTCGCAAAGAACGCCAGCAGCAGCGCCCAGAAGAGTAATGAACCGCGCTGCCCAGCCCATAGCCCGGTGATCTTGTAGAACACTTCCATCTCTCGATTCGAGTAGGACGCAACGTACCAGTACTCGAACTTGTCCCCCAGGAAGGCGCTTACTACACCGAGAGATGCGAGGACCAGTAAGAAGAAGACCGCGTAGATGCTGCGCTCGGCACTCAGAACGAGGTCACCCCTCTGCGTGCGACCACCCGCATAGCCGAGGGCCATGCCCCATACTGAAATTGGCAACGCGATCCAGAGGGCGATTTCCCCGAGAATCGTCATGTAACTCGCTCCCCGTTAGAGAGCATGGTCAACCGGCGAGGTCCTCCGGAGCGGCCTCGTAGCGGCTTCCGCATTTCGTCAGGAGCGTCTCGGCCACGAAAACACCATCCCCGCGAAGGCGCCCCTCAAGCACGACTTCCGTGTCGTCGGTGAAGGTGTCCGGAAGTGCATCTCGAAATTCGACGGGAAAAGTGACTGATTCGTCGGCAAGATCACGTACCATGAATGTGTGAAGCAGCTCTCCGGCAACGCGCTTGTACGTCCCCGGAAGCACCCTACCACTAACCTTTACCCCTACCTCGTGGAAGGTGCGATCATCCTTAACCTTCGCCATGAGTTCGACAGGAGTCAGATAGTAGACCATCGTCTCGCTAACGCCGGTCCAGATCAAGTAGGAGACGACTGCGGCCACACTCACGAGCCCAACCATGAAACGGCTGTGCTTTTTCATAAGTCTCCTCCTCTGCCGGTGCCTTCCCGAAGACCTCGAATCTAGCCGAACTCCCCTACTTGGGACCAGTCCAAACGATTCCCTACGAAACCTCACTACTACTCACACACTCACAATCCCTGGCCCACGACTGACTAAGAGGGTCTTCTAGGAAATGTTCATCACCTTCCCCGGAAGGCCTGAGCCCGCTCTAGTGCCCATTTTGCTGCTTCAATGGGACTCTCAAGTGCCAGGAGGCCCAACCCCTTAGCGGGCGGAGTGCCGAGTGTCCCTACCGAAAGCCCTAGCTTTGACGCGAGGGCAATCTCAGAGAGTGTTCCCCATTTACCCCCAACTGAGATAACTGATTCTGCCCCCTGGACTACCAGGGTATTGCGTGCTTCTCCCATCCCTGTAGCAAACGGAATCCCAACCCATGGGTTCGCTGACCGTGGGTCAGCCCCTGGGAGGATACCGATGACTAAGCCCCCTGCCTCGGTTGCACCCTGGGCCACTGCCTCCATGACACCGCCTCGTCCACCGCAAACAATTACCGCTCCTAACCGAGCGAGTTCTCCACCCAAATCTCGCGCCAACTCGTACTCGACTTTTGAAGCCTGAGCACCTCCGACGACTGCAATACGGAACGGGGGCTCAATCTTCCGTGGCAACGTCATTGGTCCCCAGCCCACTGAATGGCCGCCCGGATAGCCCGATCCCACTCCGCCTTAAGTGTCGAGCGGTCCGCTTCGGACATTCGTGGCTCACACCTGGTCCCAGATCCCTGAACTGAAAGAAAGTCGTCAGCATTCGACCAGACACCAGTCGCTAGGCCCGCAAGACCAGCTGCTCCGAGAGCGGTAGTTTCCACGAGGCCCGGGCGACGTAGGGGAATACCAAGCAGGTCTGCCTGGAACTGTATAAGCCAATCGTTGAGGGCTGCACCACCATCTACACGCAATTCTTGGATCTCAAGAGCCGCTTCTTCCTCCATCGTCCGGAGAACGTCCATGGTCCCATACGCCATCGCCTCCAGAGCAGCCCTCACAATGTGCTCCCTTTTCGTTCCACGTGTGAGACCCACTAGCAATCCGCGCGCATCGGACACCCAGTGGGGGGCGCCCAGGCCTACGAAGGCGGGGACGAAATAGACGCCAGCATTGTCCTCTACTGAAGCCGCCATCTCCTCAGATTGCTCCGCTGCCTCTAGAAGCCCGAGCCCGTCCCGGAGCCACTGGATTGCGGCGCCTGCAATGAAAACAGAGCCTTCCAACGCATAGGCCAAACCGCCTCTCTCGTCACAAGCAGCGGTCGTGAGGAGACCTCGGGTGGATGGCACGACCTCTGTACCTGTGTTCAATAGTAAGAAAGCACCAGTGCCATAGGTGTTCTTGGCCAAACCAGGTGACCAACATCCCTGGCCGAACAGCGCTGCCTGCTGATCCCCTGCGATACCAGCGATCGGTGCCTCTATACCCAAGTGGACACCAGAAGCCACACCAAAATCACCAGCGCTAGGGCGTACCTCCGGCAGTAATTTGTTGGGCACGCCCAGAAGGTCTAGGAGCCACGAATCCCATGCGACCTCGGTGAGATTGAAAAGCAAGGTCCTCGACGCGTTCGTTGGGTCAGTCGCATGAACTGTTCCATCCGTGAGGCGTGCCAGAAGCCAACTATCAACCGTACCAGCAGCAAGCTCTCCAGATTCTGCACGAGACCTCAAGTCGGGATTCTGGTCGAGCATCCACCGAATCTTTGTCCCCGAGAAATAAGGATCGAGTACTAGACCTGTCCGGGCTCGCACCTCGTTCTCGTGGCCTGCATTCTTAAGTTCCCGGCAAATATCACTCGTTCTGCGGTCCTGCCAAACGATAGCTGGATGGACTGGCTCTAGTGTCTCCCGATCCCAGAGCACAATGGTCTCTCTCTGGTTAGCTATACCGATCGCACAAATGTCTACCCCGGAAGCTGTATCGATCGCTTCGCGTGCGACACGAACGGTGGTGTCCCAAATCTCTAATGCATCGTGTTCGACCCATCCTGGGCGTGGAAAGTGTTGTGTGAACTCAGAGTACGCGCGACCCAGAATACTCCCGTCTTGTCCGATGACTAGACATGTCGTGCCGGTTGTCCCCTGGTCTATTGCCAAGACGGACGAAACGCTCATATGGGCTCCGGTCGTTGGCTGACTTCCAGCTTTAGTTGGTTTGAGACAGGCTGCCGAACTCGTACCGCCACCCAGACCGTGAAAGCAAGTCCAGGAAGGTGACGATGGGGAAGCCCATGACGGTATAGTAGTCCCCCACGATTCCGGCCACCAACGCGGCCCCCAGCCCTTGGATTGCGTACGCACCAGCTTTATCCATTGGCTCGCCAGTCGTCACGTAATGGCGGGCTTCTGCTTCAGTGAAGTTACGGAGACGAACGTCAGCACGGGATACTGCGCTGACTGTTCTGTTGTGCCCTGACAGCGCAAGCCCAGTCAGAACTAGGTGTTCACGGCCAGCAAGAGAAAGGAGCATCTCAACCGCGGTGTCTTCATCCTCCGGCTTACCCAACAATCTATTTCCTCTTAGAACAACGGTGTCTCCGCCAATCACCAGAGCATCTGGTTCGGTCTCAGCAACCACCTCGGCTTTAGAGCGTGCGAGGCGTTCCACATGAGCTGGGGGAGATTCCCCTGGTAGGTATGCCTCATTAACTGCCGGTGACCGTACGACAGGATTAAGACCAAGCTGGTGCAGAATATCCAATCGACGAGGTGAGTTAGATGCTAGGATGAGTCGTACCTGGCTTACCACAACCACTTTATCCTTATCGCTCAAGCAAGATCGTGACCGGGCCTTGATTCACGAGCTCCACATTCATGAGCGCTCCGAATTCGCCCGTCTCTACCCGACCGGGAGCCCTCTCACGCAGCAGGGCTACAAACTTGTCGTACAGAGGTATCGCGATCTCCGGTGGAGCAGCGTCAAGAAAGCTCGGCCTACGTCCCTTCTTGACATCTCCATATAGCGTGAATTGGCTCACAACAAGTAGGCCTCCCCCGACATCGTTGAGTGAGCGGTTCATCTTTCCGTCGTCATCTGGAAAGACTCGCAGTCCAACGACTTTATCCGCAATCCAAGTTGCTTCTATTTCTCCGTCACTCGCTTGGAAGCCGACCAGGAGGACAAGGCCCGTGCCGATCACACCGACGGATCGCTTGGCGACAGTGACCTCTGCTGAAGACACGCGCTGGAGGACAACTCTCACTAGCGGGTTACTCCACAGTAACCGACTTAGCGAGATTCCTCGGTTGGTCTACATCGGTACCTCTGACCACCGCCATGTGGTAGGCGAGTAGCTGGAGTGGCACAGTGGTTAGAACAGGTTGTAGGAGGGGGATGGTTTGAGGCACACGGATGATGTGGTCCACCTTACCCTCAAGCTCAAGAGCTTCATCAGTTACGACCGCAATGATCCGACCGTGCCGGGCCCTAACCTCCTCGATGCTCGAAACGATCTTCTGGTAAACCACGTCTCGCGGTGCAAGTACAACGACCGGCATGTCCTGGTCGATGAGCGCAATAGGGCCGTGCTTCATCTCTGCGGCTGGGTAGCCCTCGGCATGGATGTAGCTGACTTCTTTGAGCTTAAGCGCTCCTTCGAGTGCCACCGGGAACTGGAATCCACGTCCCAGATAAAGGAAGTTTCTCGCCTCCGCGTATGCTTCTGCTAACGCGCGGATCTGAGCGTCGAGTTTCAGCACCTCCTCGACCTGCACGGGAAGCTCTTGGAGGGCACGCACGATCGCTCCACCCTGCACAACCGAGAGGTGCCTGCGTCGACCCATATTTAGTGTGATCAGCGCTAGTGCAACCAGTTGGCTTGTGAAGGTCTTGGTTGATGCAACACCGATCTCTGGACCTGCATGCAGATAGATACCGTAGTCGGTCTCCCGAGCAATCGTTGACCCGACAACATTAACAACGCCCATCGTAGAGATGCCCCGATGTTTCGCTTCCCGGAGCGCCGCTAGAGTGTCGGCAGTCTCTCCAGATTGGCTGATAGCAAGCACAAGAGTGCCCTCTTCAAGCACTGGGTTCCGGTACCTAAATTCTGAGGCATACTCAACTTCTACAGGTATACGGGCGAGCTCTTCAATCATGTACTCACCCAGGAGAGCCGCGTGCCAACTGGTCCCACAAGCCGTGATCACAACGCGTCGTACCCGGCGTAGATCAGGCTGGTGGTCCGCTATCCCACCGAGTCGAGAGTCTCCCTCCTCTTCAAGTAGTCGGCCACGCATCACATTACGAAGTGAAGAAGGTTGCTCGGAGATCTCCTTGAGCATGAAGTGCTCGTAGCCGCCTTTCTCAATCACCTCGATGTCCCACGTGACCGCGTGCACCGAACGGTTCACTTGGGCACCGTGGAAGTTGTTGATCCTGTATCCATTCGTGTCAAGAACCGCGTAATCGCCGTCGTCCAGATAAACGACATCCTTAGTTATCGTGATCACGGCCGCAGCATCCGAGCTAGCCAACGTCTGACCGTTCTTCCCAGCCCCAATTAGTAGAGGACTGCCGTTGCGTGCTATCACAATCTTGCCAGGGTCACGGGAAGAGATTACAGCAATACCGTACGTCCCTTCCAACCGCCTGAGTGCAGCAGCTACGGCATCCTCCAGCGGTTCTCCTTCCACCCAGAGACGATCGATCAGATGGACGATTGCTTCTGTGTCCGTCTCTGAAATGAAGGCATATCCTATTGCTGAAAGCTGCGTTCGAAT
>JYMV01001915.1_pt1 | contig 11927 bp, 17 predicted proteins | sample 338911 | NCBI WGS metagenome assembly JYMV01 (sample SAMN03354496, study PRJNA234377) | hydrothermal vent metagenome | biome: Deep sea; feature: Hydrothermal plumes at the Eastern Lau Spreading Center, Western Pacific Ocean; material: Seawater | place: Tonga | collected 2009 | depth 2000 m m
AAATGGCACCTAAAGCACGGCTTGATGATGGACTAATTGACTTGATTGTCATACGTTCTGGTGTAAGTCGAACCCGACTACTACAGGTATTGCCCAAATTGTTTGACGGTAGCCATATCAATGAACCGGAGCTAGAATACTACCAAACCTCCCATTTTTCACTTATACCAGAAACTGATGAAATATTAAATATTGATGGAGAAATTATGGGCTCCACACCCATTCAGGTAAATGTAATTCCCAAAGCATTTGAGATGTTTGTTTCCTGAATCGAAAAATATTGTGGTAAAAAAAAGGTAGCCCCAGTGGCTACCTTTTTTTTATTATTGGAGGAGGAAGTTATTCCACTTCAGGCCAAAGCTCAGAGCGGATCTTCAATTGCATACCGGGAATAAGTTTCCCATCCTGACTATTTAATAAATCTTCATTATCCCAAAACAAAACCACCCATGCCAGTTCATCCCCATATTCTTTTTGGGCAATTGTCCATAATGTTTCGCCATTTTCTACCACATGATTATAACTGTCATATGCCCATTCAATGGCATTTTCAGCAGGCTTCTTTAAATCCAGTTCCCGATAAGGATAAATAAAATTGGGATTATATTCCACTGATAAATACGTCGCCACTCATTTGCATTATTGTACTCCTTATAGGCAATGAGTGATAGGTAATCTCCCCGCCTGGTCATGTACTCTGTCCAAATACTATCAGGGAATAACTGGTCATAATCCAACTCTCTCTGGATGGAGGTCTGAGGTTCACTTACCTCTATAATTTCTGGGAGTTCTTCCGCTGCATCTTCCTGTTCTGGAAATATTTCTTCAACTGCTGCAGGTTCTGGTTCAATAAGAGTTTCCACAAGTTCAGTTACCGCAATATTTTCAACTTTAATATTTTCAGATACAGAATCAGCACCTACAAATTCAGTTTCTTTTAAAAGTTTTTCCGGCGTTATTAATTCTTGTTTTTTTGCGCAGCCAACTATAATTAATAATGTAATCGGTATGATAAATAGTTTGTTCATAAATCTCCTTTTTTGCTCGATTTGTTTATATACGTGAGAATTAGTTGGAAGGTTCCAAATTCTTTTGAGAAATATCTCACAGGGTTTTAATCCTGAGTTTCTCAATTAATTCGGTATAAATAAATGGTATTATTTACCTGCCGGAAACTCTAAGACGATTTTCAGCTTTTGCAATTGCAGTCCGGGAACGGGCTTTATCCATTTTTTTATCCTTAAACCGATCCTGTGCTCTTTTTCGGGCGGATTCGGCACGGTCCTTATCAATATCAGAAACCTTTTCTGCTGTTTCAACCAATAGTAAAACGCTTTCCTTTTGAATATCGGCAAAGCCGCCATTGGTGGCGTAAAAGGTCTCCTTGCCATCCTTTACTACCTTGATTTCTCCAATTCCCAAAGCAATGGTAGCAGCGGTATGGTGTGCCATAATTCCAAATAGACCATCTGGAGATTCTGCCCGTACGTAACTCACCTGACCTTCTGTGAAGATTTGGGTAGGTGTAATTATTTCAAGTTGAAAGGTATTCGCCAACTTTATGCCTCAGCCAGGGTTTTTGCCTTTTCTCCAGCCTCATCAATAGAACCCACATAGGTAAAGGCATTTTCCGGATGTTCATCACAATCACCATTTAAAATAGCTTCAAAGCCGGATATTGTGTCTTCAAGAGAAACATACCTTCCTTCAACACCGGTAAATTGCTCCGCCACATACATTGGTTGTGACATGAATTTTTGCATTCTTCTGGCTCTTCCAACTGTAAGTTTATCTTCATCAGAAAGCTCATCCATTCCCAAAATTGCAATAATATCCTGCAGGTCTTTGTATTTCTGCAGCACACCCTGAACATCCCGTGCTACATTATAATGTCTGTCTCCAATCACCCGAGGATCCATTATTCGCGAGGTAGAAAGTAGTGGGTCAACAGCCGGGTAGATGCCAAGCTCTGCAATCTTTCTTTCCAAAACTGATGTGGCATCCAGATGAGCAAATGCTGTAGCCGGTGCTGGATCGGTAAGATCATCAGCTGGTACATAAACTGCCTGGATAGAAGTAATAGATCCCTTATTGGTTGAGGTAATCCGTTCCTGGAGGTCACCCATTTCAGTTGAAAGTGTGGGCTGGTAACCAACGGCTGAAGGCATCCTTCCCAGCAAAGCTGATACTTCAGAACCGGCCTGTGTAAAACGGAAAATATTATCAATAAACAGCAGCACATCCCTGCCTTCTTCATCCCGGAAATACTCAGCCATTGCCAATCCGGATAGCGCTACTCTCAGCCGTGCTCCAGGCGGTTCATTCATCTGGCCGAAGACCATAGTGGTCTTATTAATTACTCCGGATTCCGTCATTTCGTTGTAAAGGTCATTTCCTTCACGGGTACGTTCTCCCACTCCGGCAAATACAGAGTAACCGCCGTGCTCGGTGGCAATATTACGGATAAGTTCCTGAATGAGTACTGTCTTACCTACACCGGCACCGCCAAAGAGCCCTGTTTTTCCACCCCGGGTATAAGGTTCCATGAGGTCAACTACCTTGATCCCTGTTACCAGTACTTCCCGGGAAGTTGTAAGGTCTTTATGAAGCGGAGCAGCCCGGTGAATGGGGAGTTTTGATTTTGATGAAAACTTGCCCTTCTCATCAATAGTGTTTCCCAGAACATCAAATAGCCGTCCCAATGTTTCCGGCCCCACGGGAACCATAATTGGATTACCGGTATCGGTGACTTTTTGTCCCCGGGTGACTCCGTCCGTTGTATCCATTGCTATGGTCCGCACAATACTATCGCCCAGATGCTGAGCAACTTCTAAAACCAGTTTGCCTTCACCATTGCGATTAATTTCAAGAGCATTCAAAATTTCCGGTAGTTGGCCGTCCTCAAAGACAACATCAACAACTGCGCCCATAATTTGTGTTACTTTTCCAATTTCAGACATCTATATTTCCTCTATTAACTGAGTGCTTCAGCGCCACTCACAATTTCCAGCATTTCAGTGGTAATTGCAGTCTGGCGCGCTTTATTAAATTGTAATGTTAAATCCTTGATCATATCCTGCGCATTTGAAGTGGCATTTTCCATAGCCACCATTCTGGCTGCCTGTTCAGAAGCGTAGGATTCCAGCAGAAACTGCCAAATCTGGGTATTCAGGTAGCGGGGAATGATAGATTTCACCACTGCTTCCTTTGATGGTTCAAAAAGCCGATCAGGTAAATATGACTCTTCTTTTTTCTCTGGGTTATAACTCATGGGCAAGAAGGTATCATTCTTAATTTCCTGATGTGCTACATTTACAAATCGATTGTAAATCACCTGCACCTGATCCACCTGACCCTTCACATAGCGGGAAACAATTTCAGCCCCAAATTTCATGGCATGCTCATAACTTAGAGCATTCCAGAATTCTTTAACCTCCAATGCGATTGGATAATTTCGGTTCTTGAAATATCCACAAGCTTTTTTTCCAATGCAGTAAATATCTGCATTTTCTTTTCCTACTGCATCAATTCCCTGGTGAGCTTCCCTCAGTACATTGTGATTAAATGCCCCCGCCATCCCTCTATCGGCAGTGATGACCATAAACATTGTGCGCTCCACAGGGCGGACATTAAGCTCAGGCATTAAACTGCGGTCAATCTCCGGGATGAGGGATTCCAGCATTTCTGCCAGGCGGCTGGAATAGGGCCGTGCCTTTTCCATATTTTCCTGAGCCCGGCGCATTTTGGCAGCCGCCACCATTTTCATAGCATTGGTCACCTGCTCGATACTTTTAACCGACTTTATTCGGTCACGGATATCCTTAAGATTTGCCATAGATTAAACTAAGAATCCCTTTTTGAAATCTTCAATTGCTTTATTCAATTCCTTACCGGTTTCATCTGATATTTCACCACTGCTGCTGATTGTTTTGAGCATTTCCTCATGATTGGCATCCAGGTGATCAAGCAAACCCTTTTCAAATTCACCCACTTTTTCATTGGGGATATCATCCAGAATGCCCTGGCTGCCAGCATAGATAATAGCAACCTGGTGCTCAATATTCATTGGCACATACTGGTTCTGTTTCAAGATTTCTACCATTCGCTCACCGCGGGTTAACTGAGCCAGGGTTGCTTTATCCAAATCTGACCCAAATTTGGCAAAGGCTTCCAGTTCACGGAATTGTGCTAAATCAAGTCTCAGTGTTCCTGCAACTTTTTTCATAGCCTTGATTTGTGCATTCCCACCCACACGGGATACAGACAACCCCACATCAATGGCTGGTCGGATACCGGAATTAAACAGATTATTTTCCAGATAAATCTGACCATCAGTAATTGAAATTACATTGGTAGGGATATAGGCTGCTACGTCACCTTCCTGTGTTTCAATAATAGGAAGAGCTGTGAGCGATCCACCACCTAATGCATCCGAAAGCTTGGATGCCCGTTCCAGTAAACGGCTGTGCAGGTAGAACACATCACCGGGGAATGCTTCCCGCCCAGGTGGACGGCGCAGTACCAATGACATCTGCCTATATGCTACCGCCTGTTTTGATAAATCATCATAAATAATAAGCGCATGTTTGCCGTTATCCCTGAAATATTCACCCATTGCACATCCGGCATAGGGAGCAATAAACTGTAATGGAGCCGCTTCAGAAGCGCTTGAGGCAACCACAGTGGTATATTCCATGGCGCCGTTTTCTTCCAGCTCAGAAACAATACTTGCTACTGTTGAGGCTTTCTGCCCGATTGCAACATAAATGCAATAAACCGGGGAATCTGTTTTGTGAGTGTACTTCTGATTAATAATTGCATCTACAGCAATGGCTGTTTTACCGGTTTGACGGTCGCCAATAATAAGTTCACGCTGGCCCCGTCCAATAGGAATCATACTGTCAATTGCCTTAATTCCGGTTTGCAGGGGTTCCTTCACCGGCTGCCGTGCCATCACACCCAGGGCTTTCCGTTCAACTGGTAAAGACTCTTTGGCATTAATAGGTCCTTTCCCATCAATGGGCTGCCCCAAGGGATTTACTACCCTGCCCAGCATTTCAGGACCAACCGGTACTTCAACAACCCTGCCTGTCCGTTTTGCCAAATCGCCTTCTTTTACCAGACGGCTATCGCCAAACAATACCAATCCAACATTGTCTTCTTCCAAGTTTAATGCCATACCGAAAACCCCATTGGGGAGTTCCACAAGTTCGGCACTCATGACATTTTCCAAGCCACTGACCCGGGCAACACCGTCACCCACCATTAGTACTTCACCTACTTCTGAAACATCCAATTCAACCTGATATTTTTGAAGTTGCTGCTTCAGTAAGGATGTTATTTCTTCAGTTTTGATTTCCATAAAATCTCCAATTAGTATTTACTATTGATAGAGGGTAGCACCCAATTTCTGTAACCGGGTAGCGATAGATCCATCTATTATGGTGTTTCCAATTCTAAATTTAACACCACCCAAAATATCAGGATCCACAATGGTTTCCATTTCTATCTTCTTTTCAAGTTTTTTCTCAATTCCAGATACAAGGTCATCCAGTTCATTATCATTAAGAGGGGATGTGGTGGAAACGGTTATTTTCATAGCCCCACTTTTAGAATCAATTAAAAATTGAACTCTTTTGATTATTTCTTCAAGTAATTGAACTCGCCCGTCATTCAGCAATTGAAATAATAGTTCAAATCCAAATTCCGAAAGAACATCTTTCAAAACCACTTGTAGTATTTTGGATTTATTCTCCAACGAAATTCGTCTACTTTGTAAAAATAAACGCAATTCCGGAGAAGTTTTATACATCATTAACAATGTATTGAGATGTAGCGACACTTCAGACAATTGTCCAGACTTCTCAGCAACTGCAAATACTGCTCCGACATATTTGTTCACTTCTCGATTTTTTTTCATCAGGCTTTCCCAATTCCATCTATAGTTTCTTTGATAAGCCTGCGATTATCTTCAGAGTCCAGATTTTTTTCAATAACTTTAGAGGCTGCTTGAAGTGAAAACTCTACTACAGTAGATCGGATCTCCTGAATAGCATTTGCCTTTTCAGATTGAATCTGTTTTTTTGCTTTTTCAAGTATATCACCAGCTTCTTTTTCCGCAGTTACTTTTATTTCTGCTCTTACTCTTTCACCTGCAGCCTTACTTTCAGCAACAATCTTCTGTGCTTCGGATTGTGCTTTCCGGATCATTTCCTCATATTCCCCTGCTACTTTATCTGCTTCTTCTCTGGCTTTTTCAGCGGATGAAAGGGCATTCCGGATGTCCTCTTCACGTTTATCCAGCGCCTCGATGAGCGGACCCCATGCCTTCCATTTTAAAATTGCCAGAACAATGAAAAAGGTGACAATCGTCCACATGAATAAGCCTGGGTCAAAACTTAACCATTTTTCCATCCATCCACCTTCATGAACTGGATCACCATGACCAGATCCCTCGGTAGCAAAAAGAACTCCACAGATACTCACAGCAGAAATTATAAGTCTGCTCAATATCATTATTATCTTTCCTTTTTAGAGTACAACAGCTAAGATGCAGACAACGAGTGCAATAATTGCAACACCTTCCAGAAGGAAGAGCGGAAGATTAACGGTTGCGCGTATATCTGCTGCGGCTTCAGGCTGACGTGCTGTGGCATTAGCTGCTGCAAACGCCAGCAGACCAATCCCTAATCCTGCTCCCAACACTACAATCCCTGCACCGATACCTGCTCCAAGCAAACCGCCTTCAGCTGCCATGGAAGTAGCAACTGTCAACATACCTAATACAATGGCTCTTATTCTTAACATTTTATGATTCTCCTTTTTGTTATTTATTATATTCATTCTTCTATATTTTAATGTTCTGCATGTATTGCCATTCCAATGAAAACTGCCGATAACAGGGTGAATACATAGGCTTGAACAAAACTGACTATCATTTCTAAAAAATAAATACCCGTATTTAATAAAATAGAGGCAATCCCAACGGGTGCGGATGAGAGAATAATAGGTAGGGCAAAAATTGCCAGCATCCCAATATGCCCTGCTGTCATATTCGCTCCCAATCTCATAGTGAGAGCAAATGGTCTTACAAACATTCCTAATATTTCAATGGGAATTAAAATCAAAAGAACGGGAGCAGGTACGTTGCCGGGAATCATATTTTTCCAATATCCCAGAAATCCATGCTTCATTGTTCCGGCAATTATTATGGCAAAAAAAGTGATGCATGCTAATCCAGCTGTTGTATTAAAATTTCCGGTAACGGTTGAACTCCCCCCGGGAATCAGGTCAAAAAATGGTACCATCCCCAGAAAATTACAGATTAAAATGAAAATGAAATAGGTGGTAATAAGGGGAGCCCACATTTTGCCATAGCTGACACCAATGTTGGGATTCACAATATCTTCCCGGATGAAATTCATCAATATTTCAAAAATATGACTTAATCCTTTTGGCTGGGCATCAATATTTTCTCGATACCTACGAGTAGCCCAAATTGCAAATCCTACCGTTACTGCAGCAGCAATCCATAACATGATTACATGTTTTGTAATAGAAATATCGTAGCCAAATAAGTGTAGATCAAGAAATTTATAATTCAGATCATTTGTCACATGATGGAGAATAATTTCGCCTAATGATTCATCATGTTGTTCAGACAATTAAATTCCTGTTATTTATCAATTTTTTTTGGGTTGCAAATGCTTCAATAAAATGAAACACGATTAAATTAAAAAGTCCTGTTAAAATAAGAAGTGCGTGCGTATTTTTTTCTGTACTCAAACAAAATAGGGTGACGATTGCAGAAATGAAAACTACCTTTATTCCCAAAATTACAAAGTGATTTTTTAAATCCATCCTTTCAGTTTGTCTGGATAACTTTCTCGCAGCTATAATTCCAACAAAACCTGCCAGCGCGATAATAATGTTCATTAATAAAATCACTTTTTTAATATGTACTTTGACAATTCATAGAGTCCTACTACAACACCCAGCAATAATCCTATAACCACCCAGAAATTTTCACTCCCTCTATATTTATCCAGCCAATACCCCCCAATACCAAACAATCCTAAAGCTCCTAAAACAGAATAGGATGCTCCAACTGCTCTTTGCAGACCTTTTCCATCATTATCAGACATGAAAAAACGCTCCCAAAATCAGCGTTGAATTATCTCACCTCTAATAAAATAGAAAATCAAGTTTCAGTCTTTGCAGTTTTACTATCTTTTGCCATACTGCAGACACCATCGAATTTCGCACCTTCTTCAATGGTCAAAATGGCTGCAGTCAGGTTTCCAGATAAAAAAGATGTGTCACCCAAAGTCACTTTTTTTTCTACTTTTAAATCACCGTCGACTTTACCGCCAATGGCTGCTTCCTTGGCTGAAATATTCCCATTTACAACAGAACCCTTGGCTGTGCGGACAGCTCCATTTGACTGGATATTTCCAAATACTTTACCATAAATGAGCAAACTCCCGGATACTTTAACATCTCCGTGAATTTCCAATTCCGGCCCTAGAATGGAGCTCGTTTTACTTTCTGGTTTCTCTGATTGAAACATCTTTTCCTTTATATTCCGGGATTATCTCCCGAGGATCTAATACCTGATTATTTTTCCAAATTTCAAAATGTAAATGCGGTCCCTGACTCTTTCCGGTTTCTCCTACTCGAGATAAAACCTGATTTTTTATTACGTCATCCCCTGATTGAACCAAAATGGTATCATTATGACCATAAAGAGTTATAAATCCACCAGGATGATTTATAATTATTGTATTTCCTAAATCTTCACTCTTTCCGCAAAATACTACTTTCCCATCAGCGGGTACACGAACTTCATCAAGGTTTTTTGCTGCAATGTCAATTCCCAAATGGTTATTTTCATGCTGCAATCCCCGAGTAACATATCCCTGTACCGGTGCTACATTGGGGTATCCCGTTTTATGAGAAGAATAAAACCCTGTTAGAAATTTTTCATATGTGTTGGAAGAATCCATATCCATACTATATTCCAAATCATTAATGATATTTTTCAACAGCGCACTGTCTTTTTCCAAACTTCTCAATTCGCGAGTTAAGGGTTCCCGGTTTGCGAGCCGTAAACCCCCTATGACAGCCAACCCAAGTAGTAAAATTCCAAAAAGCATAGAAATGATGACCCCATTTTTTGATACCTGAAAGGAACGACTGTATTGATTCCGATCAGATGCAAAAAAAACGGTGTAAAACTTCTTATTCAATACAATGACAGACCAGAAAATTAGGGGGTTTTAAAATTGAGGGGCAAATACTATTTACGATTTTTTTTCTGATCCTGAAATTATTTCCAATATCCGCTGAAAATCATTTTCAGAGTAAAATTCAATTTGAATTTTTCCTTTACCCTTTTGATTTTTTTTGATAGCGACCTTTGTTCCAAGAAGTGAAATAAGTTCATTTTCAATATGAATAACATCTGATTGTTTGGGAGCGACTATTTTTACCTTTAAATTATTTTTAAAAGATTCAGAATATTTCTTTACTAAAGCTTCAGTTTGCCGGACACTTAATTCTTCCCGGACAACTTTTTGGTGCAACGTCATCATTTGTAGAGATTTTCGCAATCCCAAAATTGCCAGTGCATGACCAGTGGAGATTTTTCCGGAATTTAGACTGGATTTTATTTCGGGGGGTAGTTTTAAAAGGCGGAGCGCATTGGCAATAGCTGGCCTGCTTTTCCCCACACGCTTGGCAATGTCATCTTGAGAAAGATCATATTTCCCACTCAAAATGGCATATCCTTCCGCTTTCTCAAGGGGCTTCAGATCAACACGCTGAATATTTTCCACTAGGGCATATTCCATCATTTCCACATCAGCATCCACACTGAGAATATAAACGGGAACCGTTTCTAACCCTGCATCTTTTGCAGCCCTGAGCCGCCGTTCACCGGCAATTAGTTCAAAATCCCCACCTTCTAATTCACGAACCGTTAAGGGTTGTAAGATTCCATTCTCTTTAATGGAAGCGGTGAGTTCCTCCATTTGTTCGGGATTAAATTCCTGTCGAGGCTGATTTCTATTGGGAATAATTTGAGTTAATGGTACAGCGCCATCAATATGACGATCATCCGTCGCATAAGATGGAATGAGAGCATCAAGCCCTTTGCCTAATCTTTTATCAGCCATTATTATTCAGAAATTCAGTTACAAGATTCATATAATTATGGGCACCGGTGGAGGTGGCATCATAAAGTAAAATAGGCTTGCCATGACTTGGAGCCTCGCCGAGACGCACATTCCTTTTAATATAGGTTTCGTACACTTTATCACCAAAATATTCATGGAGTTCCTGCACTACCTGCCGGGAGAGGTTGAGCCTGTGATCATACATGGTTATAAGAATACCCTCAATCTCCAGTTCCTTATTCAAATGTTTCTGCACCATGCGGATTGTATTCAGCAATTGGGAGAGTCCCTCCAAGGCATAATATTCACATTGTATGGGAATGATAATGGTGTGAGCAGAGGTTAATACGTTTATGGTTAGAAGTCCCAGGGATGGAGGACTATCAATAATGATATATTTATATTTTCCTTTCACATCTTCCAGGGCTTCCTTTAACATTCTCTCCCGCGAAAAGAGGCTCACCAGTTCAATTTCTGCACCTACTAATTGCGCACTGGATGGTACCACATCCAAAAATTCTAAATCCGTTTTCTGAACTGCATCTGATAGTTTTGCTTTGCCAATTACGACATCATAAATGGATTGCTTATAGGAACCAATTTCAATGCCTACACCGGATGTGGCATTGGCTTGGGGGTCCATATCAATAAGGAGAGTTGGGGTTTCAGTTACAGCTAAATATGCAGAAATATTTACAGCGGAGGTGGTTTTTCCCACTCCTCCTTTCTGATTGGATACCGCAATAATTTTTGTGTCAAATAATTTCATTGGTTGTTTGTTCACCGTGCAATGGGAACTAATTAGAAGCCTTTTATTATTTTCTTATTTCCTCAATAGGTAAAGTGGTAATTTATAACTTACTTAAAGAGAGATAACAGAAATGGATGCAATCCAAATTACTCAATCCGTTGCTATTCTGTGTGATGGCAATAATATTGAACGTAGCATACATGCAGAATCAAAGTCCAACCACACCATGGTTAATTTCGATGAATTGGTTCCCCGATTATTAAATGGCAGAGGGCTAAATCGCCTTATTTATTTCAGGGAAGGGAAAGCAATTTCAACCAAATTTGCTGAAAGACTCCATGAAAATTATTACGGAGCCGTAATCCCTTGTCATAAATCCGCCGATATTCCCCTCTCAATTAAAGCCACCCAACTATCTTCAAAAGTGGATACTATAATTATAATGTCGGGGGATTCAGACTTTGTTGAGCTGGTTCGCCACTTGAAAGCAGAGGGTGTACGGGTAGAAATTGCTGCTGTAAAAAGAACCACAGCTAAAATATTAATAGAAGAAGCTTCCTACTTTCATGAAATTACTAAAGACGACTGGTTTGAATATAAAGCACCACAAAAAGGTGGGAAAGGTAGAAAGAAAAAGTAAATAATCCCATCAAGCAAGGTTGCTTAATGTACAGCGACCAGCCCTGGTTGCAGAAAACTAATTCAATAGGGTAATTAACTAAACACCTTCAAGCATACCCACCCATAATGTTAGCAGTTTACGGTTGGCGGGTAAAGTTGCTTGATGAACAACTAAGTCCCTGCAGATTCCAGCACCTCACCCAATTCACCCTTTTCTTCCATTTCCATCACAATATCACAGCCGCCAATAAGTTTGCCTTTCACAAATAGCTGGGGAATGGTAGGCCAATTGGAATGAGCCGAAAGGTTTGTTCTAATTTCAGGATTCTCTAAAATATTTACATCCTGATAGACAACCGAATGGTTATTTAGAATACTTA
>JYMV01026596.1_pt1 | contig 11927 bp, 11 predicted proteins | sample 338911 | NCBI WGS metagenome assembly JYMV01 (sample SAMN03354496, study PRJNA234377) | hydrothermal vent metagenome | biome: Deep sea; feature: Hydrothermal plumes at the Eastern Lau Spreading Center, Western Pacific Ocean; material: Seawater | place: Tonga | collected 2009 | depth 2000 m m
CTTGCGGCGGGGTTGTTCATTAAACCTGAACGGAGATTTACTGATGCCGAAACCAAGTTATCATATTTTAGTGTGTACCAACAGCCGACCACCGGGACATCCCAGGGGTTCCTGCGGTGAAACTGGCTCCAACGCCATTTTTGAGAAGTTGTCTATGGGGATTGAGCAAAAAGGGCTGTTTGGAAAATGTATGATTGCCAATACCGGATGTCTTGGCCCTTGCGGAGTGGGCCCTGTTGTCGTTGTTTACCCGGATGGTGTCTGGTACCAGAAAGTCCAGCCAGAAGATGTGGATGAAATCCTTGACCAGCACATTGGCCAGGGTAAAAAGGTCGATCGCCTGGAAGTTCCGGATGAACTCTGGGGCTAACTGGCCAGCGGCCAGAGGCAGTGAGCAATAGCTTGTATCGGCTAGCAACAATTCACCTCGGCTCAATCAAGCCCGTGCCCAGTTTCCCCCTTCGTAGAAGGGGGAGCTTTAATGGCCCCTCTTTTCCAAAGAGGGAGTTATATCCTCTTCATTAACCTTCGCTCCGAATGGGGTAGCTGGGGTGATTTAGAACCTCACTGCCAATATGTAGGCTAGTAGCCACCGGGCATGGCCCGGTCACTTTGATATTTAACGCGAAGGCTGCTCCCGGAGCCAGGCTTGGTACGTAGATAAGGCTATATCTGTGCCCATCATTTTATTATTGGGTAGAAGTTGCGCATCGGAGCAGTTGGAAAAATTTGTATTTCGTTTTATTTTTAACCAGTCATTTAAAACCTGATCCGCCAAGACTCTTCCCACGATTTCGTTTCCGTCCTTTGTCCAGTGGGTATCGCTGAAGCTTGAAAAGTATATTTCGGTAGTAGCATAGCTCGTAAAACAATCAAAAAGATCGATAATCTTCCCCTTGAACTGACGCATTTCAGCTAATGAAGCCATCATGGCTCCAGGCAATTGCGGGTCCAAAGAATCTTCCGGAATACCGTCAATGATCAATTCCTGAATCTTTTTTGAAAATACCAGGTTGGACGGAGAATGAAGGAACAATACAAATTTTCCGGAATCAATAGTTTGTTGCGCCAGATCCATCAAAGCCAAAAACCAGAGGTACCCATTCCTAACCTTGTCGATGGTATTTATTCTGTAAGCAAAGGAAGCACGGCGCATGGCTTTGATATAAAAAGGTGGAGGCTGCACATCCTTCCCTGTAATGAAAAAATAGGTGTATGCCCAGGGCAACATGTTGGCCTTCATCATCATCTGGGAATCAGATGACAGGAATTCCCGCACTTTGGGCATATGCATGGAATAATAGGCTTTTGCGTAATCCAGGAACCTGAATCGATACAGGCGCGGCACCCACGATCCTTTCCCCACAAAGAATTCTCCATTTTTGAACCTGATTTCTTCGTCCTTGGAATAAGGCAGCCATTTCATATCCAAAAAATCATTCCCCGAATAAAGATTGAAAATGACCCCATCAAAATCCAGTTTTGAAGACCAGAAATTGAATTGGGCAAGATATTCAGGAAATGAAATACCGGGAATCCCTAAATTGATCACTTCAAAATTGTGGTCATCCCCAGTTTGATTTAATAATGTTTCAAGAACATCACTGTAAGTATAGGGTACGGGTACCGCCGCATAGGCAAATGAATCTCCGATACTTAATATCCTGATTGTATTGGGATTTTTTAAAGCCGAAACCGTTTTTTCTTTAAAACCCAGAGAAGCCAAGTCGAAAGTATTATTTTCTAAAACCTGAATATCTTTGGATGAATTCAGAAGGAAGGCTTTTTCGTATTTAATGAAAATCCAGTCAAAAAGAACCAGTGAAACGAGAACGCTTATTATGCAAAGGCTCACATTTATCAGGAAATTGAAACGGGATGCGTAACTCCGATGTGGCATAAATCTATTTTTTAGGGTCATGACTAGCCCTTGTTTTGGCTGGGCATTGCCTGTTGGCTTCTCGCAATGACGGTTTATGGAACGTTTTCGCGGTCCAAAGAACTATTGCTCACTGGGTCCAGCGGCACGCTGGCGCCTAGTGAGAACGGGCGAGTTTTTCCATTGTGCTCCACAGTTCTTTTCTTCCTGTATGGTTTTTGCTGGAATAGATTATAAAATCCAGCGCATGTTCTCCCATGAACGCGGTTTTAATTATTTTTACCTGCTTTTGCCGTTCCGAGGCGGAAAGTTTATCCGCTTTGGTGACCACCAGGATATAGTCTCTATCCAGTTCTTCCAGCCATTCTTTCAAGGTCAAATCCAACTCGGTAGGTTTGCGCCGTATATCAACGATGAATACGATGGCGATGAGGGGATCGCGCTGGCCCAGATATTCCTCTAACATTTTTTTCCACTTTTTCTGCAATGCCGGGGCGACTCGGGCGAATCCGTAACCGGGGAGGTCGGCAAACATCATTGCGTTATTGATCTTGAAAAAATTAATTTCGCGGGTTTTGCCAGGTGTGGAACTGATGCGTACCAACTTTTTTCGGTTGAGTAAGGACTTAATGAGAGAGGACTTGCCCACATTGGAACGGCCTGCAAAGGCAAACTCAGGAAGAGGCTCTTTTGGATATTGCCTGGCAGAAACGGCCCCGACTAAAAACTCTGTGGATATAATTTTCATAGTCCAAATCTATTGATGCCCAGTTCCCTATGATCGTAGACAGCAATACTGAAAAATATTTTCATGGGCCGAATTTATTGATAACCAGTCCTGATAAAAGTTTGGGATAAAAGAAGGTGGCTTTTTGCGGCAGACGTATGCCTTTCTCTGCCAGCCGGCGAACCTGGTCTATGAGCGTGGGGTTCATGAAAAATGCTACATCGGATTCGCCGCTGTCTACTAATCCCATTGCTTCTTCGGAATTCACCTTATAGGAAACATATTGTTGCCCGGCCTTTTCCCGAGTGTCGATCTTGAGGATGTGCCTGAAAAGGATGGCGTGCAGTTGCATGACATCAAGAATCTGCATGTCTTTGGGCTCGTTGCTGTCTAAAAGGGGAAGAACATTTCTAGGGTCCTTGACTGTCAAAATAAAGGTATGATCTTTTCCCATATACGCGCAGAAGGTGATTTGCTTATTCCCCAGTTCTTGCAGTCGGGATTTGACTTCTGTCCCATTCAATGGGCCGGACCAGGGAGCGATGTCAAAATATTCTCCTACCTTTTGCAGGAATGATTCCCGATCAAATGGTTGCGGACTTTTAGCCACCCGGTGAATGGGAAAGATTGACATGGAATCCGAATCCATATTGGTCAGGAACATCATGACATGAGAGCAATCTTCTACCTTCTCCTGGTTTGCTTCCGCGAAAGCCAATGCAGTTTCATATCGGTGATGGCCGTCGGCGATATATATTTTTTTGTCACGAATCCGGTCGGAGATTTTCTGGCAAACGGAGGCATTGTTCAAGCGCCAGATGCGGTGCACAACACTACCGTCATCAATCACAGATACGGGTTCCAGCTTGCCATCGTCCTTAAGTAAAGAATCGATATTGCCTTCAGGATCCGAATACAGTCCGAAAATAGGGCTGAAATTAGCATGGCAGGCATTGAGCAGGTGGGTGCGGTCAGTCTTGGCCTTGGAAAGCGTAAACTCATGCGGGAGTATGTTGCCCTTACTGAAAGCTTCTGTTTTGACACGGGCGAAAAAACCTGTCCGGCAGAATTTCCCTCCCTCAAACTCGTATTCCTGACTATATAAATAAAACCCCGGTTGCGAGTCGCGAACAAGAACGCCTTCTTCCAGCCATTGCCGAAATGTTTTGGAGGCACGGATATAGCGGTTGTCCATTTCTGAGTCAGTGGAAAACTCCTTACCTAAAATCAGACGCACGATATTATGCGGGTTCTTCTGGTACAGGGATTCCTGAAGAGCGGGAGGAATCACATCATACGGGGGAGCGGTGACCTCTATGAGAGGTCCGGTGACCTTGGTGTCGTACAGCAGGCCGTGGAATGGAATCACTTCAATCATAATTAAGAACCCACTTTTTTTAGTTTAAAAAAGATGATTATAGCACCACTCCCGGCCAAGCGGCCGGTGGCAAATTGCAATAGCTTTCGCTGGCGAGCAAAGAGTTTTGGCGGCTCAACAAGCCCTTGCACAGTCGCCTCCCCTGCCAAGGGGCTAGAGGGCTTCGCACTGGCACAACTCACGGATATATCGCACCAGGGAATGGATGGTGCCTTCGTCCAGGGTATGTCCCCAGGCCGGCATGCAGGGAGCCCGGCCCACTGAAAGTCCGCCGAACTTGATGGCTTCAAAAAGTTGTTCATCGGTCCGGGTTTCCAAGTATTCGCCTTTGGTGTGATTACGGGGTGGAACCGTGAGGAGCTTGGCGTTGATGCCGTTTCCCTTGCCTTCGATGCCATGGCATTGGGCGCAGTACCACCGATAAGTTTTCCGGGTATTTTCTGTAACTCGCACCGGTTCCTGTTGTGGAGCTTGTGGGCGGACTTCCTCGACCTCTTGCTGTAGAGGAGGTTTGAGGGCGGCCTGTTCGTCACCATTTTGCCCGCAAGCAACTATGCCGAGCAAAACCGCCGTTATTGCGAGTAAATTTTTATAATTTCTTTTCATATTTGTTACGGGTGACTCGCTTTTTATTTGGCACCAGCGGCTCGCTGGTCTTTTTTCAATGTCATGAGAAATTGGCTGAATTCGGTTCGGGTGGAAACATCCATCTTGTATCGGGGCATACGACTTTTTTCCGTGTAAGCCTCCGGTGTGTTCAGCCAGTTGGCAACCCAGTCGGCTTGCAGCCGGTTTCCCGCGTTGACCAGGGACGGACCGGATATGCCTCCACGGACTTTCCCCGCAAGATTTAAACTTTGATGACAGGAGATGCAGGAAAAAGTTCTCTCAAATTGGTATTTAATTTTTGCGCGTCGTCCCTTTGATAGAGGCTCTGTTGCAACCGGTTCGAGCGTTGGCCCGGAAATTTTCAAAGCCATCAGGCTGTCCGCCAGTGCGCTGGCATCTTTCTCAGAGAAAGAAGGATGTGGATTTTTGCGAGATCCTTGCAAAAATCCGGGGTCGGTGATGACTCCGGCGGGCCGGATGACCTCAGGGTTTTGCAGGAATTGCTTTAGCCATTCGGGTTGGAACTTGTTGCCGGCATAATGCAGGTCTGGCCCGGTAGAAACTTTATCGGTATTTTCCAACCTGTGACAGGAGCCGCAGTCCTTATTTTGCAGGATCTCAGCGTTGGAAGGTGCTGAAATAAGCAGAAAAAATCCGCCGAGACAAAATAATACGAGAATTTTCATGGTTGCGGTTCAAGAGGTTGCAAGGGGCCAAAAGGTTGTTCGTTATTTTCCTGTGTTTCTGCATCTTGGAAAATGTCATATAAAAACTCTATGATGTTTTTTTGTTCCTCGGGTTCCAGAGTTTCGGATTCTTGCCCAACGGTTTCCGGGGATTCCTCTTGAGTTTGGGAAGTATCGACAGCAGGGATTTCTGGCGCTATTTTCACAAACTGGTTTTTCCCTACGTCATAATAAAGGTCATCCTGCAATGGCGGTGGGCCCATGACATTTTCCTGGGCACGGTGCCGGGTGTCATAAGGGAATTCCTGCCGGGAAAGTAAGCGCGGGAAACGCAATTCACGCAGATTCAGGAAGCGGTATGCCCGGTAACTGTCTGTCGTTTTCTGCAAAGCTGAGATTTCTTCCTCGTTGAGAAAGCGGGCTTCGCCATTAGGGAAAGGCGTTTGCAAGGGCTCCCCATTCATCGTTACCCCCTGCTTGAGTTGAAACTGAGGGAGAACCTGGTTGTTGAATCGCAATTCATCAAAAAAGGAAGTTGTGTTTTGTATGCTCTGCCGTAGGGGGTCGCCCAACCCTGCGGACAACTTATTTTTATGACAGGATTCACAACTACGAACGGTTTTGCGAATCGTATGTGGGGAATAGGTGGTCCAGATCAGGCCTGCTCCTCCGTCCAGAGTCAATGGTGGTTCCGCACGTTTAGTCGGAATTCCTAATGGACTGGTTTGATCAGTGATGAAATACTGGTAACGGGGTTTTAGTATCGAATATTTGCCACGATCGTTTTTCCCCATTATCAGGTCCGACCACCCGGTTTCTGCAAACACGGACCACCAGAACCCCGGCAAACGCTCCCCTTCTATGCTATCAGGGTGCGATTTCGCTGAGAGCCAGTTGATCATTCCTTGACGGTCAGTTTCATTATCGGTGTTCGACAGGTCCGGGTCAGCCAGGTTCCAGTTCTTCCATTTTTCCGGGGCGAACGTTTTTTCGCGAATGAGATGCATTCCCCATTCCCCTGCCGACCATCTGGCATGGCACGCCGCACACTCCACCTCATCCATATGTTTTGGAATCTGGTGTGCGATGGACGGTTTAATATTTTTTAGCAGAGGGATGATGTGTTTCTTTCCCGTTACCTTGGAATATAAAATCCATTGGTCTTTCACCTGCTTGATATGCATCATGGGAGAGAAACTTGAATTTACCAATACGGTATCTCCTGCCCGGATTTTTCTTTTCAGATTTGGGTTTAGATTATTCTTCTTTAGCAGTTGTTTGGTTCTGGAATCCGATTCAATCAACAGGACCCCTTCGGGTTTTTCCGAGGGTGTTCCATGGCAGTCTGTACAGCGAATTTGAACCGCTGAGCGCAGGCCTTCCGGTTCAATTTCGGGTTTCATTTCATCGCCAATGTGGCAGTCGATGCAATGCATGCCCTTTTCCCGGTGGATATCGGGAACCAGGAACTCATGTTCCTTTCCATATAAAACTGGTTTTTCATCGTTGATGGATTTTGGCGTGGAGCGGGGCCGGTCAGGTTTGGCAAACAAACCTTCAAATTCTTGCCCCACACCATTATTGTTATGGCAATGTTCGCATTGCACGCTGGGTATGGCGGTGGTGAATTTGTGCAGCAGGGGGTAGCCTCGACGATTGCTCAGGGATTTGCTGGCGAATTTCCGTTCAAACCGGTTTTGCTTTTTGTCCTTTTTCTGTAGAGCATGAATGGCCCGGTCATGCGATAAAGAAATGCCATCATTGGTGTAGATCATATGGCAGGCCGAGCATCCGGTTGACCGGTAATCTCCTGGCCTATGTGGACTGGGCGCGTCCAGGTGGCATCTCAAGCATTTGGTTTTGAGGAACCCATCCACCGCATGCTCGACTCCCGATGGGGGATAGGGCTGCTCCTGTTCTCCGGGATATAGGGAATAGGGCATTTCATTTGCAGGTTGCGCACCCCAGCCAAAACGAGTGATGTTGATCATGCGTTTAGCGGTGGCCATCAACGAGCGTCCGATTTTTTTAACATGGCTGTCATGACATTTCCCGCAAAATCTGGGAGCGTTCTTCAGGGAGGAGGGGTTCGCCACCAGTCCTTTATGAGCTCGCGGCAGGGACCGGGACCTGCGGTTTCCGCCATGGCACCGAACGCAGGAAAACCTGTGGTTGGAGCTGATTTCTTCGATACCCTGATGACAGGTATAGCATCCGCCCTTTCTTTCCAGATATTTTATTTTACCGAAAACCTTATCTACGGAAAATCCTGATTCACGATAATACCGTTCAATGAATTTTTTGGAATCACCATAGTTCTGAAATTGGACTCCATCCAAAGTGGTCCCGGGTTGCAAAACCTTTTCTGAGTTTTCCTGGAAACCCCGAACACGGTAGAAAGGATCGTCAAAGTCGGAGGCGTCAAAATCCTGTTTTGGGATCGATCCCGGAACGGGGACCATGCTCTTGGATTTTGAAAATGTTGGCGCATTATTGCCGACTTCCGACTCTAAAATATTTTCGGATTCAGAATTGCCTTCAGGTTGAATGAACAGATCAAGCAGTCCCGGTAAGCTGTTTTCAGGTTCGCGGGGTGAGGGCTCTTCCAGTTCTTCATTTCCAAATACCGGATTTTTATTTTCCATATCCTGCCCGGAGGAAAGCAAAGGCAGGGACCAAAAGCCCAGAACAAGCAGGGCTGAAATTTTAATAAAACGGTTCATTCTTGTCTCAAACTCAATATTTTTTCCCGTAATCGACGGTGATCCAGGGACCGTTCAAACTTGTAGCTTTTTTGGATATCCTGATAAATAGGGTCTTCATAACTGTCGTGGCAGGGTATGCAGTTTCCGATTCTTAAAATCCGGTTTATTTCTTTCTGGTTAAATGTCCGGGCTAGTGGCTGATGGGTTCCCGCAATGGATTCTCCCCGCATGGATACTTTGGCTTGCGGTTCGAACTGGGAGGCCTTCAGTATTATATCTGAACGGTTCAGGGGGTCTACAAAATCATTTTTTCCTGTGGCGTTTTTTCCTATCTTGAGATCGCCTTCCCCTAATCCTAAAGTTTTGCCAGACAAATGGCAACTGGTGCAAGAGCGGGCCTGTTTTCGAATGGAATGCGGGTTTAGCGCATAAGCCAGATTCGACCCTGAGGTGCCATGAGGATTGGTGAAGGCCCACTGCCGATAACGGCCCCGTTGTGTCCCCATCCGTCCCAGCACGGGAATTAGATTTCCCTTCTCATCCAGAACGGTCAAGTGCCTTTCTGGCTGAGTCAGCATAGGCGCTACCTTGCCCCGAGGCCCGATCATTAAAGACGGTTCGCCAATATCCAGGGAACGGGATGTGAGAACGGGTGCCTGCAACGGGTCGCCGGTGATGCTTTGATGGCACACCGGACAACGAACCACCCAGCGAGCGTGGCAAGCTGAACATTCCAGGCGGGACTGGTGTTGAGGAATGGAATGGGCCGCGAGGAAATCTTTCACTAACGGAATTTCATGAACCTTCCCCGATTGTTTACCGATAGTGACCATGTGCCCATCCCGGACTTTTACGTTCGTCATCTTGCGATTGCGCACCGAAACCGCCATCCAGTCATCCACCTTGTTTGGACCGTCTTTATAATGCTTGCTGACCCGGATCGCCGGATCTCCAGGGTCCGTAACCTGTGAAATGGAAGGATAGGAACGACTGTCTCCATGACAGGTCTCGCAGCGGATCTCTACCGCTTCATGTTGTTTGGAATAAAGATTCCCGTCTCCCATGATATCAAGTTGTGTATGGCAATCCGTACAGTCCATTCCTCTTGCCGTATGCACATCTCTCATGACCCTTCCTTTCCCGACAAACAAGGGGGCCTCTTTATCCGGATCAACGGTAGAGGATATTTCGATTTGATCGGTCACAGTATCCGTTACTTCAGAGTCGTAGGCAGTGGGTGTTTCTTCCTGCCGGGTTGCATCATTGATTTCCTCAAAGTCGTGAGGATGGTGGGGCCCAAAAACTTCATCGATCTCATTTTCGCGAGGTTCGTCTGCGGTGCCCAGTGCTTGCAAGTCAAAACTGCGATGGCACTGGACGCAGGTGGAGCGTGAAGGAATGGCGCGAATTTTATGGAACCGGGCATGTCCCGGTTCGGTGCGGGAGATGGTGGGGTCGTTGCCTTCATAGAGTCCGTTGGAAGAATAATCAAAATGACAGGCGGCACATCCCTGTGAACGGTATTGGCCTTCAGCCGGTGGCGAGTCCAGATGGCATTGGAAACATTGTTGTCGCAAAATACGGTCTGCCGGGTGTCGGGAAATGGCAACCGACTGCTCCTTTTTTAGAATATCTATTGTTGCCGGGGAAAAGAATGGAAGTTTTTCCAGTTTATCCAGAGCGCCCTGGTTGTGGGGGACACTCGCGTCCTCATCGGCAATGGCAAGGGTGCCGTAGCGAGCTGTTTTGCGACTTTGCCCCGCCCATTGGTATCTCAAGCCGGAGATCACCCCCGCCATCGTGTTCATCATGGATTTTTTAACACGTGCGACATGGTTTCTATCTTCATCCGCGTGCCCCGCATGGCAATACAACTGTCCGCAGGATTGCTCCACCACACTGAGGCTTGAAGGATTTCGTTTTCCTGTTCCCGCTTTGGGGTCATAAATCAGGGTCGCATGCGCCTGTTCTTTGTCTACCGACTCGGGCTCGCCACCGTGGCAGACGGAACAACCGAACTCAGTTGGATGAGATGGACTGACGTTGGCGATGCCATCGTGGCAGGTGATGCACCGTTCCACCGGGCGGTCCCGGTATTGAGAAACTTTAATCCAGGGATAGTCCGGCAAGGTTGCGGTGACACGAACCTCCTTGATACGCGGTTCCTGAATCGTGCCTGATAACTCGGTTTGGCTGGATGGCGATAAGAGGAAACGCTCCTGCCAAAAGACCCAGTCTTTTTCACTGGCGTACACGGAACAGACCCCTGAAGCGGCTAGAAAAAAAACTAAGAGTCTAAGTTTCGACACGGTAGATGGAGGAGGAGTTATAAATACCCGTTAACATGATGGGCAGGATCAATCATAAACCAGAGTTACCCGTTTAAGGAAGTCTGAAAGTTCGGCCAGATGGTTTTTAATCGAGTCGGGATCTTTATTTTTTGCATCCATTTCAATGGTTGCCCCAATTTTACTGACCTGCATGAAACCATAGCCGCCTCCGGACCCTTTCATGGAGTGGCCCAGTACCCGGATTTTAGCAAAATCAGCCGCCTTGAGTGCTTTTTTAATGGTTGTTATATCTTTCTGACGGTTTTTCAGGTAGCCGGGTATCAGGTCGCGAAGGTCCGGGTCAACATGGGCGATGATTTTTTCTTTCTTCATGAACAGCTCCAGCCCCACTCGACGTGGCCAGCGTGACGCTGGACCCGACTAGCAATAGCTTTTTATTGCTAGCAACAACTCTTCTTGGCTCAACGAGCCCTTGCCTGCTCCCTCCGGGCGTGGCCCGGTCAGTAAATCGGGTTATGGAAATAGTACAGGGCATCGTCTCCGGGGTTGATGCTGTAATCAGGCAGGCTGGAGCAATGCTCAAGGGATATTTTCCACTGTGAACCTTCCCGGGTAAACACATAATTGCAAACGCTGTGTTGCCGCTCATCGGTATCGTTTGATTTGGAGGTGATGCTGATAATTTCATCCACCAGAACATAGCTCACTTCTTTGCCCACTTTCCCGCTGAGAATTTGGCGTTGAGTCTCGCATTTCATATCTCTGAAATCGGACATCATCTGCCGGTAATCCTTGACCCTGTTTTCCAGCAAGGCGCGTTTATCATCCACCATAATGACCAGGCTTTTAGCATAAAACTGTGGAAGTTTTTCGGGTTGGGTGCAGGTCAACGCGTCTAATTTTTTGAGAATGTCAGCGAGACTATCCGTTTCAGCTGCTAAAACCTGACTGCTGAATACCAGTGAAAATACTAAAACCAATCCTGCTACAAAGCTGCGTTTTTTCATTTAAAATCTCCAAAAATCCGGTCAGCGACCGGTGGCTACTGCAATAGCTTTTATTGGCGAGCAAAGAGTTATCTCGGCTCAATCAAGTTCTTGCCCATTGGATCCAGCGTCACGCTGGCGGCCGCTGGCCGGTTAGGGAAAGTTTTGTAGAATAATTTCTACTGTTTCTCCATCCTGAGCCCAGCCGAAAGTTCCGGACCCTGCAAAGGTGGTGATGATTCCGCTGGTGTCCACTTTACGGATTCGGTTATTTCCCATATCAGAAATATATAGATTGCCTTTTGAGTCGAAGGTGATGGCTGAAGGGCTTTTGAGCATAGCTTTAGTGGCCGGGCCGCCGTCACCAAAAAAGCCTTGATCGCCTGTGCCCGCAACCGTCATGATGTTTCCATCCTTCGTGATTTTTCTTACCATATGAGAGTTCATGCCGACGATATGCAGTTCCCCGGTCGGGCTCATAGCCAGGCAGTCCATATTGCGAATTCCCGCTTTCAATGCCGGGCCGCCATCTCCCGTGTTTTTATGGTTGCCGTTCCCCGCGATGGTGGTGATAATGCCCTTGGAATCTATTTTGCGGATCATGTTATTGGCACCATCGGCGATATACAGATTGCCTGCCTTATCGGTGACCAGAGCGCTGGGGTC
>JYMV01035527.1_pt1 | contig 11926 bp, 8 predicted proteins | sample 338911 | NCBI WGS metagenome assembly JYMV01 (sample SAMN03354496, study PRJNA234377) | hydrothermal vent metagenome | biome: Deep sea; feature: Hydrothermal plumes at the Eastern Lau Spreading Center, Western Pacific Ocean; material: Seawater | place: Tonga | collected 2009 | depth 2000 m m
GTACGGCTCGCGATGCCTGGTTGCCAGGCGGATGGTGGAGCGGGGAGTCCGTTTCGTACAGGTTTTCACACAAAACCAGTTCTGGGATCACCATGGTGGTATCAAGAAGAGCCTGCCGGCAGCCTGCAAGAAGGTCGACAAGCCCTCGGCTGCACTGGTGACGGACTTGAAACAGCGCGGACTGCTTGACAGCACGGTTGTTCACTGGGGTGGCGAGATGGGCCGACTGCCGGTGGTTCAGAACGAAGCCAATATCGGCCGGGATCACAACACCCACGGTTTCAGCATGTGGGTTGCCGGAGGGGGATTCAAGGGCGGCTGTGTGTATGGTGAGACCGACGAGTTCGGCCACAAGGCGGTGGAGAATGTCGTTAACCACTACGACTACCACGCCACGCTTCTTCACCTGCTCGGGCTCGATCCCGACAAGCTGGTGTACGAGCACAACGGTCGGGAGCGCAAGCTGATCTCCCAGAATCCGGGCAGGATTGTCAAGGAGATCCTTGCCTGAGCCGGGATCCCCGGCTTTCAGGTTACTCCAGCCACTTGAGGCCTTCGGCCAGGCCGGGCCGGGTCACGACGCTTTCTGCTTTCCCCCGGATCTTGTAGATATCCCCGGTCAATGTCGGGATATCATCCCCTTCCCCAAGAATGCAGAGTTCTTCCGGCGCATTGAGTGCCAGGAGTCCAGGCAGGTCACCATAGCGAACAACGCCTGGCAGGAATTGAGGATCTCTCCAGTTCTCCAGGTCAACAAAACGAAACCCCCCGTCCGGACGGGTAGCCAGGGAATACCCCGGTGAACGTCGTTCCCGACAGCGGAACGTCGGAACAGGGAGTGAAACAAGGTCAACGCGGCAGAAGTCCGTTCCTCGCATCGACCATTGCGACCGATACCACCAACTCTTGCCCGGACCCCACTTCAACTGGCTGGTAGTATTTGTCGTGGCTTCAGACTTTGGGGAATGCTAAAATGGTAAGGTGACATTGTGCCGATACGTGAAACAAAAAACTGTCTTCATTGGCAGTGCTTGAAAGAAACGAAATATGTGCGGAATCGTCGGCTACATTGGTGACGGACAAGCCACTGACTACTTACTGGAGGGACTTCGGCGCCTGGAGTACCGTGGCTATGATAGCGCGGGCGTTGCCACCATCACGTCCACGGGCGAACTCTCAGCCATCCGTTCTGTCGGCCGCATCGAAACCTTGGCCGAACGCCTACAGCAATCCCGGCCCACTGGCAAAACCGGAATTGGCCACACCCGTTGGGCCACCCACGGCGCACCTACTGAAGCAAATGCCCATCCCCATTTTGGAGGTGATCAGGTGGTGGCGGTGGCGCACAACGGAGTGATCGAAAACTTTCAATCTCTCAAACAGCGTCTCCAGCAAGAAGGGTTTCAGTTTCTCTCAGCGACTGACAGCGAGGTCATTTCCCACTTGATAGCAAGTGCGCTGGCACAACAAACCGACACCAACGGCAATCCCCACGTGCGTCTGGAGTCCGCAGTTAAAGTCGCAATCAGCCAGCTTCAGGGAACCTACGGTCTGGTGGCGATTTTTCGTGATCAACCGGAAGTCATGATTGCGGCTCGCTTGGGAAGTCCGCTTGTTGTGGGCGTGGGTAACGGTGAACACTTTGTTGCTAGTGATGCGTCTGCCTTAGCAGGTTACACCGATAAGATCGTTTACCTGGCCGATCATCAGGTAGCCGTGGTGACTGCTGAAACGCTGGCGGTGTCCCATCGCGACCAGGGGCAGATCAAGCACCTGGTGGAACCACTGGAGATTGAATTTGGCGACGTCGACTTAAACGGTTATCCCCATTACATGTTGAAGGAGATCTTCGAGCAACCCAAGTCGCTCGAGGACGCCATGCGCGGCCGGTTAAATGATGACGACGGTACTGCAGTGTTTGGTGGGCTGAATCTGTCATCCCAGCAGTTGCGTAGCATCAATCGAATTTTATTGACTGCTTGTGGAACCAGTTATCATGCCGCATTGATGGGTGAATACCTGATCGAAGAACTGGCTCGAATTCCTGTTGAGGTAGAATATGCCAGTGAACTCCGCTACCGAAATCCTCCGGTGGAACATGGTACGCTTGTCTTTTCCATTACCCAGAGTGGAGAAACTGCTGATACTTTGGCGGCCCAGCGAGAAATGAAACGTAAAGGGCATCCCACGCTGTCAATCTGTAATGTGGTGGGCAGCACCATCGCCCAGGAAGCCGATGGTGGAATCTATTTGCACGCTGGCCCGGAAATCGGTGTGGCTTCAACGAAAGCATACACTTCACAATGTTTGGCCCTGACGATGCTGGCTCTGTATTTCGGACGGTTACGCCACCTGAGCTATCCTGCCGGTAGAAGAATCATCGAAGGCCTGCGTTTGCTGCCCCAACTGGTACAGAGAGCACTGGACGAGACCAACAATGAAGCTCGTCGTATCGCGGGCAAGTACTGCCACAGCAATAACTTTCTCTACTTAGGTCGCCAATACAATTTTCCCACAGCCCTGGAAGGTGCCCTGAAACTCAAGGAAATTAGCTATATCCACGCAGAAGGTTATCCGGCAGCGGAGATGAAGCATGGCCCCATCGCACTGGTCGACGAAAACACTCCCAGTGTATTCATCGTGCCGCAAGGTTTCGTGTACGACAAGGTGATGGCCAATCTCGAAGAAACTAAAGCCCGCGGAGGACCCATTATCGCCGTGGTCGGTGAAGGGGACACGCGAGTTCGTGACATCGCCGATGACATCATCGAAGTACCCGCCGTAGAGGAACATCTGCAGCCGATTTTATGTACCATTCCGCTCCAGCTATTGGCTTATCACATTGCGGTGCTGCGGGGCTGCGATGTGGACAAACCGAGAAATCTGGCTAAAAGCGTCACCGTCGAGTAGGTTGTCTGGTCTTTGTCGTTGACAAATGCTTGAGGACCAGAAACGACGTACCACTCAACAGACAGCGATTCTCGTTGACGCCGCCGCGGGCCTCGCAGATGACCCGGCCAACAGGGCATTGCGCCGCACCAAGCCGCCCGAAGAACCGGTGGTCTGAAATCACTGCTTTTTCACGTCCTCGGGATCGGTCTTCTTCATCAACCACCACATCAAACCACCGAACAGAATCTCAACAGGACCTTCGCTCAGTGTCCACGAGAAAGGCATCCCCAGAGACAAATCCAGAATCGTGAGAGTGAATCCCATTACGATGAAAATCGCTACAAGCAGTTTCAGTAATGACCGGTAGTATTCCAAGTCAAAAGAAATATAAAGCAAGACCACACCGTTGATCGCATAAAATCCGGAAAGCGACCGCGCCAAGTAAGACACAATTCTTCCTTCGGGGATGGAACCAAGGCCCAGATGTTCATGAATTTCTCCCATCCACGCAAAAGGCACGAAGATGAACGGAATCGCAAACAACTCGGAAATTCCCAAGACTCGGACGGCGATCAGAAGCCAACGTTCCCTGGTGTACACGCGCGTCGGTTCCAGCACCTTTTATCGTCTTAATATCTGCGCTTTCGTCGCAACTTGCAGCGAACCAGCAGTTTCCACGACGTAATTTTCACCTCCGATGGAACGGCTCAGCCGGTAAGTCACAGGACCCTGGAAAGCAGTCGAGACAAGACGGCAGGTATCGAGTTCGACGGCAAATTTACCGCGCATGTGTGTACTCGTCCGAACACCCAACTGTGACGTGTTTTCCAAAACTGCCTCGAATATCCCGCACAGCGCACCATGGATCTCGCGAACCTCCAGCAACGTCATGGGCATCTTTTGAGCTTTGTTCAACGGGGTGTCGGTACCCAGTAATTCCCTAGCCAACTCAGCAGGCAAGTGCAGCGTTTGGCCGACTTCAACCGTCCGCCCATGAAGAAATTGTGCAATCGGATTACCACGGCCGACCCACTGCATGCTTTGTTGAACCATTTCCAGTTCATCCGACGATGGTGCAGTTCCCTGCGGGTTGGTGACGACCAGTCGCCCATTCTCCCGAGAGACACGATAGGTCTTACCGTGGACAGCTTGAGATTCCCAGCGCGGTTCCGCATCCCAGTCCTCGCTAGTGTGGTGTAAAGCGGACTCAAAGGTCACCTCCACCCTTGGTATGCTTTGCGGTTGCACTCCAAGGACTGTCAGATGCCGGTTTTGGCGACGTTGATCAAGTTGGAACACTTCTCTCTGTTGGTGGCCCGGATACTTGATACGTGACCTGGCTTTTATCTTCATATGAACACTTTGTACCCACTGCTGGCCCACCTGCGGGATTTGATGGTGAAACGTGTACCCTTGTTGGGCAATGGCCGCACCGGAAAACATCACATGGGAAAACGCCACGCCGGCTATCAAAATAACCGTGCTTTTCTGCCAGACCATCATCAAGACCTCAGTGGAACGAGTGGAGTGTGAGACGGTGGGAGGGTGACTCAAACAACGGTGCATGTCGGATCTGGATTGGTCCGCTTTCGTTTCACTACGCCACAGTAGGGTTGCAGACAGAGTGAACCTGCTCACCGTGGTCGTCAGCCTCCCTTCCGCGGTGCCCAATTCTCCCAGCGGCTGAAATCGGGCGAAGTATCATGCGGACCCGGCGTTCTTAGGTCAAGACGAGTTGCTGTTCGCAAAACGGTTCTATTCATTCGAGTCGTTTGCAAAAAAACCTGACCGGAATCCCTAAAGGTAAACCACAAATTGCAGGTCGAAGTCAAAAAAATGAAGCCGAACCAGCAGTGACCGCGCGTGCACCTGAAAAGAGAATGTTGTTGGGCCGAACAAGCGTTTCCGCGGGTAGCTGTTCACCCCCAATTTTTTCACCGTCGGTGCCGGTCCAGCACGGTGATACGTTCAGCAGTGAGGTGCGGCCGGTTGAGATCCGGCAGCATTTGCTGTGTTCCCGACACTCCAATTTGTTTCCTTAAATAACGTCGTACATTCAAACCGGGTGAGGGTGTCACGAATTTCAGAATGCGACCGTAATCGTCTGTCAAAGCATAACGCGGCACATTTCTTCGCTGAGTGATCACCGGCATCAGCCACCCACTTCCATCGAATCGAGGGTCAAAGGTAGGACGTGCTGTTGCAAGCCGTCCTGGTCCAGAGGAGACACCTTTTCCGACTGGGTTCAACTCCCCGGCTGCCGACCCTGGACCCAAAAATTCAGTCGCCAACTCCTCGTGTCGCAGGCGAACTTCCTCGAATTCAGCCACCCTTTCCAATAGACGTCGTGCTTGGGCACGTTCTGTTGCAGACTTCCCATTTTCAGACAGACTGCGGGTTTTCAGTCGGAGGGCACCCAACTGCCAACTGGCAGGAGGTCCGGCTACGATCTGGGACAGCTCGATTTGTATCTGCATCAATTGTTGGCGATCCGAACTTTCCGTTTCAGACAAGCCCCTTCTCGCTAAATTTTGACTGGCAGCTGTCGCTCCACTGAACTTCCTGGCAACCTGATTTGAATGGTCTCCCCGATCTTTCGAAGAACCGGCACCCAAAGCTTTTGGACTTCGCCAACTCGACTTATTTCTTCTCCCGGCAGGATCGTGCCGGGAATCGTCCCTGACCGTCCAGGAAACAGTGCGGGGCGAATCGCTATCTACTGCCTGTTCTGCCATTTGAAGATCTGCAGAGATTTTTCTGGTAGGAGGAGGTACGGCATCGACCATCAGCGCCGGCGTTGGCTGAATCAAACTTGGTTTGTCGATGGGCCGACGATCGATGTAGTTAGCGTGAAGCCAGCGAAATTCACCTGAAGGCGGAGCAATCATACACCACAGGCGATTTTCCAGCTGTTTCGTGCCTAGAATCTCAACCACTTCACCCAGCTTGAGTTCAACCTGTGCCACGTCGTATTCGTCTTCGATTCGGCTTCCAATCTGGGATGGAACAGATCGATCAACAACCGTTCCCAACTGTTTCACCTCTGTTCGGTCCAGTGCTTCCTGAGGCACTAGACTAAAACTCCCACTGGGTGGCCTAATAGCAAACCACCCTTCTTCGTTCTGCCAGTAGACTTCTACTTCATCTCCTCTCGGTAATTCATCAGTCACATAATAATCTTCACCTGGTCCACTGTGCACCTGGACATGCTCAGCAGTTACATAGGCCTTGTAGGGATAGCGCTCCGCGAATCCAGAATGGACAGAAAGCAGAACGTTACTCAGTAAAATCCAAGCCCGTCCGATGCGCATGACGAACCTCCTCAAAAGCTAGCACCGATCGACCATAAGACCGGTAATGGGCTTGGGGTTTTAGTGGAAGGCAGCGGTTCGCCTCAAGACCACTTGCAACGCCATGTGCATGATCAGGGCCAAATCAAACATGGTGTCTGCAGAACCAACGTAAACGACGGCAAAAAGTGAAAGATGAGAAGCCAACAACGGGGAAACCCGTGCTAGAACTGATGACCGCACTGAGGTCCGGTTTCGGTGAGTGTCAGAATCTCGGGCCCCTCATCGGTCATCAGGATAGTATGTTCGAACTGTGCTGACAGTTTGCCGTCGCGAGTGCGAACCGTCCATCCATCATCACGATCGAGGACCGTATCTCGCACTCCCTCGTTAATCATCGGTTCGATCGTAAAACAAACCCCCGGATCAATTTTTTGGAAGCGTGACTGCTGATTGGGGAAATGGGGAATCGAAGGTTCTTGGTGAAAACGTTTTCCAATGCCATGTCCAACGTACTCTCGCACGACTTCGTAACCCAGAAAATGTGCTTTTCGGGAGATGGCTCTACCAATATTCACAATAGGATCTCCCGGCCCAATTGCATCGATCGCCAAATACAAACTATCGAAAGCACATTGAACCAGCCTGCGAGCCTGTTCGCTGACATTTCCAATCAAAAAGGTTTCTGACTGGTCACCCAACCAACCATCCACGATCGTCGTGACATCCAGGTTGACAATGTCCCCGTCTTCTAGCACCTCATTTCCAGGAATCCCATGACAGATCACTTCGTTAATGCTGGTACAACAACTTTCGGGAAATCCCTGGTAACCAAGACAAGCCGGAGTGTGCCCATGATCCCGCGTATATTCCAACACTAGTTGGTCGATTTCACCGGTTGTTATTCCGGGTTGGATGAATTGCCTGAGGTGGTCCATGACCTGGGCATTGAACCGCCCTGCAACTCTCATCGACTCACGTTCCACCTCGATGAGACAAAGATTTCTGCGACCGAACAACATGGTTCTAGAATGAATTTTCCTCGAGTGGTTCCACCAAGCTCACGCCCCTGAACCACCCTTACCTGGGCTAGGTCTCGTTTTCCGACACTCTTCGAGCCCGACGAACGCGTTTAATTTAACCGACTCACCGCATAGGAACCAAGTGCTGGAATTGCAAGAGGTCAACAAATGTGCTCACCACTAATCGGTTGAGTATCACCCGGATGGCCCAAATCACAAGATCTTTATTTGAATCGTTTGAACGTTGGATTGCTAGCGCCAGGACCAATGCTGAAGGTCGGCAATAAATCGGTGGTCGCATCGCTTCCGAGAAAAAGCGTTTCCAGGCAATTTCTCGTGTTGGGCAGTTTGAGCTGAATAACGGAGGCAGAGCGTTATCCATCCCTATTCTGGCACCCAGCACATTTGCGAGATTGGCACCAAGCCATTAGAATCGCGCATCTGTATTCGGCGCAAGCTGTTCTAACTAAGCAACTTATTAAGCAAGAAAAAAATCATGCCGCGTTATAATCCTGCCGTGATCGAGCCCCACTGGCAAGCCTATTGGGAAGAACATCGCACCTTTTCGGCTCCTGACATCCCCACCGGCGACAAGTTGTATGTTTTGGACATGTTTCCATACCCCAGTGGAGACGGGCTGCACGTAGGCCATCCAGAGGGTTACACGGCCACTGATATCGTGTGCCGCTTCCACCGCATGAAAGGCTACAGTGTTTTGCACCCGATGGGCTTTGACGCCTTCGGCCTGCCGGCTGAAGAACACGCGATTCGTACAAACACGCCACCGCAAGAATCCACGGATCGAAACATTGCTACATTTCGACGTCAGTTGAAAATGCTCGGTTTCAGTTACGATTGGCAACGGGAACTCGCAACGACGGATGTCAAATATTTTCGCTGGACCCAATGGATATTCCTGCAATTGTTCGATACTTGGTTTGATGAAGACCAGCAACGGGGTCGACCGATCAGTGAACTACCAATTCCATCGGAGATTTCTGAGAACGGTGAACAGGTTGTCCGGCAGTACATCGATGACCACCGGCTAGCGTACCAGGCAAACGCTATGGTGAACTGGTGCCCTGCCTTGAGCACGGTGCTGGCTAACGAGGAAGTCGTTGACGGAAAAAGCGAACGAGGTGGTCATCCAGTCGAACGTCTTCCACTTCGACAATGGATGTTGAGAATCACCGCCTACGCGGACCGCCTGGAAAACGATTTGCAGGAACTTGACTGGTCAGAGAGCATCAAAACACTCCAGTGCAACTGGATCGGACGCAGTCAAGGCACGGAAGTGGATTTCTACATCGGCGGCCAGGAGACGAGCCGAAAGAGACGTAAAACGTTTCCCCGAAAACCGTCCGACGACGTGCTGCGGGTTTACACGACACGCCCAGATACACTCTTCGGTGCAACCTACATGGTCATCGCTCCGGAGCATCCCTTTGTTGACCGGCTCACAAAAGTAGAGCAACGAACAACAGTGAAAAAATACTGTGAATCGGCTTCGCGCAAGAGCGACTTGGAACGGACAGAACTTGCGAAATCGAAATCAGGAGTTTTTACCGGCTCATACGCCGTGAATCCCGTTAACGATCAACTGGTTCCCATCTGGATCGCAGATTATGTCCTCGTCAGTTATGGAACTGGAGCCATCATGGCCGTTCCTGCGCACGATACGCGAGACTTCGAATTCGCCCAACAATTTAATCTACCTGTTGTGCCCGTTGTGGATCCGGGCGACGTGGCAGACATCGATCGCACAGCAGTGCTTGCTGGCCGGGAGTGCTTTGTCGGCCACGGAATCGCAATCAATTCAAGCAATTATGACGGACTTGTCACATCGGAATTCCAAAACCAAATCACGGCCAACTTGACGGCAGATGGCATCGGCAAACAGGCGGTCAATTACAAACTGCGCGATTGGCTCTTCAGCCGACAGCGTTTCTGGGGTGAACCCTTTCCCATCTTGCACCAACTTGACAATGACGGAAATCCCACTGGCCTCTTACAAGCCGTTCCCGAATCCGAGTTGCCCGTCAATTTACCAAAACTTGAGGATTACAAGCCGGCGGGGACTCCCGATCCGCCTTTAGCAAAAGCACCTGATGATTGGCTCTACGTAACGTTAAATGGTCACCGCTATCGTCGCGAAACCAACACGATGCCACAGTGGGCGGGATCCTGCTGGTATTACCTGCGCTTTATTGATCCACAGAATGACCAAGCATTTGTCGACCCTGCCAAAGAAAGGTCATGGATGCCCGTCGACCTGTATGTCGGTGGCGCTGAACATGCCGTACTGCACCTGCTCTATGCACGCTTCTGGCACAAAGTGCTCTACGACCGTGGCTACGTCAGCACTCCCGAACCATTTCAAAAATTGGTGAACCAAGGCATGATTTTGGGAGAGTTGGAGTTTACTGGGTACCAGGACTCCGCAAAAAGGTGGGTCAGCACCGAGTCCCTGGAGACAGAGGCCCAGGGGAAAAAAGTGCAAAAAGATTCCCGCCAACCGCTGCAAGCCGTAACACTGGACATCGACCATGTGGAAAAAAAAGGCGACTCCTTTGTGATCAAAGACAATCCGGACATCCGGGTCGAAAGCAGGTCGTACAAGATGTCCAAGAGCCGAGGAAATGTTGTCAATCCGGATGAAATCGTAACGGAATATGGGGCCGATAGCTTACGCCTTTACGAAATGTTCATGGGTCCGCTGGAAGAGACCAAACCATGGAGCATGGCGGGAGTCAACGGCGTACGTGGATTTCTAGACCGTGCATGGCGAATGATCATCGATGACCGCAGTGAAGAAATTCAATTAAATCCCGCCATTCAGGACGTGGATCCCAATGAAGAGCAAGCTCGGGTGCTACATCGAACCATCAAAGCAGTAACACAAGACCTAGAGAAGATACATCTCAATACAGCGATTGCCCGCATGATGGAATTTGTCAATTTCTTCACAAAGCAATCGAAGCGTCCTCGCTCAGCCATGAATCAGTTCGTGCTGCTTCTCTCTCCTTACGCTCCTCACATCGCAGAAGAATTGTGGCAAGCATTGGGTCACGATCCAAGCTTAGCGTATGTGCCCTGGCCCGATTATGATGAGTCAATGTTGACGGAGTCGAGTGTCGAAATTCCCGTGCAGATTAACGGAAAACTTAAATCAAGGACGACTGTTTCTGTCGACTGCAGCAAAGAGCATTTGGAGCAAGCAGCCCGTTCGGACAAGAAAATTGTTCCTCTGCTGGAGGGCAAACAAATCGTCAAGACCGTCGTGGTTCCAGGAAGAATGGTGAATTTTGTGGTTCGCTGAATTTTCGAAACTCTCGGAACCGGACAGCGAAATCCGTCCATCACCAGATCAACGCTCCCTCCAGTCGGGCCGAGTGTCACTCATGTTGAAACTCGGCTGCATCTGTTCCCACACTGCAACTCTGTCCTACCCCTTCGTAGTGTTCGCACCGTCTTGCTGGCTTGCTGGCAGTGCAATGCTTTCGCCGACCAGGAGTTTTCCATTCTTGTCTGTCCTCGAAGCTGGTTGCAGCCTGTTCTGTTTACAGAACTAGGCCGGCATCGACAATCGACAATTTGCCGCGTCAACATTCACCTTGTCGCTCAGGAAGAGTTTCGCTATTTCTTCACCGTTGGGAGCGTCGTTCTTTCAGCCAGCACTTCATTTTTGCATTCGCAACCTGAATACGGAACTTCAATCGATGCCCGTCGCTCGATTTGACGCCACTATTGTTCTCCTCGCAGCGGGCGCGGCTGTACTGCTCGTTCTTAGCTATTTACCAGGACTCTGTTGCGCTCAGATGGTTAACCCCGGAGGTTATACGCCGCAACTCAAAGGTCCGCAGCGTCGCACTGCACGGGATTACATTAACGAGCACGGTCCCGTATTTGCGCTGCGGAATGCGCCGCTGATTACAGAAGTCCGAATCACCGGTAAACGGACCCATTCGGAAACGACAATCCGTTCATTCATCACAACACGTCCCGACCGGCCCTATGACCCCGAGACCATTCAATCTGACGTAAGACGTTTGATGTCCTCGGGCATGTTTCACGACGTACGCACCTACGACCAGTACAGCGCGCAAGGAGTGTCCGTCACATTCGAAGTCTTTGAACGACCAACAATTCGTCGAATTTTGTACTTGGGCAACAAGAAGATCAAAGACCGAGTGCTCGCCAAAGAAACCGGGTTGACAGAAAATGAATCGCTGAACCTGTACACGGTCGAAGAAGCCCGTCAAAAGATTGAACAGTTTTACCAATCTCGGGGCTTTCCCCGAGCAACTGTCGACATTGCCGAAGGCAACCGATCCGGTGATCGGAACGTAGTTTTCGTCATTAATGAAGGTAATCTACAGCGAGTGTGGAAGACCTCATTTGTGGGAAACACCTTTGCCACCTCTCAACGTCTGAAGACAAAAATTGAAACCAAGCGTGGTTACTTTTTGTTCTTCAAAGGCCGCTTTGACCGAAGTAAATTGGACGCTGATGTTGAGAAATTGACAGACTACTATCGCAGCTTTGGATTCTTTCGCACCCGGGTTGATCGCGAGTACAAAGTAGGACCTTCAGGAAAATGGGTCTCGGTAAAATTTGTCATCAATGAAGGACCACGATACGCCGTCCGAAACATGTCCTTTATCGGCAGCACGAAATTCAGCGAAAAAGCATTGGCCGATTTCTTGGAACTAAAGGAAGGCG
>JYMV01003288.1_pt1 | contig 11924 bp, 6 predicted proteins | sample 338911 | NCBI WGS metagenome assembly JYMV01 (sample SAMN03354496, study PRJNA234377) | hydrothermal vent metagenome | biome: Deep sea; feature: Hydrothermal plumes at the Eastern Lau Spreading Center, Western Pacific Ocean; material: Seawater | place: Tonga | collected 2009 | depth 2000 m m
AAGAGCACAGGATTGATAAGCCTTTGTATTGGTGGCGGGATGGGAATAGCTACGATTATAGAAAGGGTTTAAGGATGATAGATTACGAAGTTTTAAACGGCATTGCATCCCTGGTCATGAACAATCCCAAAGGATCGGTGAATGTAATCAACCAACCATTTATTGAATCACTAAATGCCAACCTGGATAAGGCACTTGCTGATGATGCAGTAAAGGGAATTATCCTTACCTCATCAAAAAAGGATTTTATGGTCGGTGGCGACCTCAACCACCTGATGGCCGCGAAGAATGCACAAGAAGTTGTAGAAATTGCCAATCAACTGGACGCAGCGCTAAGGAAAATGGAAACGGGAGGAAAGCCTGTTGTAGCGGCAATCAATGGAACAGCGCTTGGAGGAGGATATGAATTATGTTTAGCCTGTCATTATCGCATTCTCGTCAATGGGAAATCTGTGAGGGTGGGGTTGCCCGAAGTAACTTTGGGCTTACTACCTGGGGGTGGTGGCACACAACGGTTGCCTAGGTTAATTGGTATTCAGCCCGCACTGCAACCACTTTTAGAAGGAAAGCGGTTAAGGCCGGAGCAGGCACATCAATTGGGAATGGTGGACGAGCTGACAGATACTGCTGAAGAACTGTTATCGCAAAGCATTAAATGGATTGAAGAGGGGGGTGAGGCAGTGCAGCCATGGGATCAGAAAAAGTTTAAAATACCAGGTGGTGGGGTAAAAACGCCCAATTCAGCAATGGTCTTTGGTGCAACGGCCGGATTGCTGCTGAAGAAAACCTATGGAAACTACCCGGCGCCTCATTGTATTATGAACTGCGTGTTTGAAGGCTTGCAGCTTCCAATAGAGCGTGGACTGGCACTGGAATCCAGGTACTTTGCTCAGTGCGTTACGTCACCGGAGGCAAAGAATATGATCAGGACGCTCTTCTTTAGCTTGAACAAAGCGAATAAAGGGGGAGCAAGGCCAAAAGATATTCCTGTCAATGATATTCAAACGGTGGGGGTACTGGGTGCTGGAATGATGGGTGCAGGTATTGCCTTTGTATCGGCTAACGCTGGAATTAATGTTATTCTAAAGGATGTAAGCGTTGAAGCAGCGGAAAAGGGAAAGGCTTATAGCGCAGATATGCTGGCCAAGTGGGTAGGACAAGGGCGCATTGCGCAAGATAAATCGGATGAAGTACTCGGAAGAATAGAGGCAACTGATAAAGCAGATCGGCTCTCGGAATGTCAGCTGGTTATTGAAGCTGTATTTGAGGATAGAACGCTAAAGGCAACAGTTACCAAAGAGAGTGAGGCCGTAATGGCCAAAGGTGCGGTATTTGCTTCTAATACATCAACGCTGCCGATTACGGGGTTGGCAGAGGCTTCCAAAGCTCCTGAGAACTTTATTGGCCTTCATTTCTTTTCACCCGTGGATAAAATGCCCCTGGTGGAAATCATACTTGGAGAGAAATCATCAGATTACGCAACCGCCATGTGTGTGGATTATATTGGTAAGATAAAGAAGACACCCATCGTGGTAAATGATGGCCGGGGCTTCTTTACATCACGGGTGTTTAAGACTTATTTACTAGAGGGCATTGAATGCCTGGCCGAAGGGGTTTCCCCAGTTTTGATAGACAATGCCGGTAAAATGGCGGGCATGCCGGTTGGCCCGCTGGCTATTGCGGATGAAGTTAGCATTGAGCTGATGTACAAGATCAACATACAAACAGAACAAGACCTCGGAGAGAAATACAAGGGCCAGGCGATGAAGGTGGTAAATAAGTTTATAACCGAATTGGACAGGCCTGGCAAGAAAGCTGGCAAGGGATTTTATGAATATCCAAAAGGGAAGAAGAAGTTTTTATGGCCTGAGCTGGCAAAGCTCTATCCCCAAGCAGAGAATCAACCTGATGTTGAGGAAGTGAAACAGCGATTATTATATATCCAGGCAATTGAATCTGCGCGAACGTTTGAGGAGAATATTGTAACCTCAGCACAAGACGCGGATATCGGCTCTATATTGGGAATTGGTTTTCCACCTTATACCGGAGGAGCCTTGTCGTTTATAGATTGGAAGGGAGTTACCAGTTTTGTAGAGACTTGTAAAGAGCTGGAAAATAAATGTGGAGAACGCTTTTCGCCGCCCAAGATTCTTTTGGATATGGCTGAAAAGGGAGAGGGGTTTTATACGGATGCATAACTCGTTCCACTCGCATAATTGGGCGCTACGCGCCGTTATTCTGTTCGGCTTCGCCTCACGTAATTCACTCACTGCCTGCCCGTTCTGGTACAGGCGGGTCGTTCGTGTAATCATGTTCACTATTACAACTGAATTACCTATTATCTTTATACAAGGCACCAGCCACTAACGTACCAACAACACACTGTAGCATCAGGGTAAGGGCACTGAAAACGGGAATCATCTTACCAATGTCATAAAAGGCGTACATAGATGCGGCTGCCGGCAAGCAGATCAACCCGATCATTATTCCAAGCCGAAATGCAGATCCAGGTCCCGGACCAACGGTTTTTCGTATCAACACATAAATGACTGCCAGAGGTATTCCCGCAAATATGACGGAGAGGTGGTGCACGATCATGCCAGGCCAATTGGGGCTGGATCTGATAATTCCGGCGTCCCGAAGCGTTGAATATTGATCTTCCAACAAGACGCCATGTACAATTATTCCGGCTACTAACATGCATAATCCAGCTACGGTTCCACCGAGCAGTATGCGATTTATGTTTATTTTTTCATTCATGATACCTACTTTTAAAATTCAATAGTATTTTGAATATTGAAAAGTATATCAGAGTATCCAACCAAAAGAGAAACGACAATAATATTTTCCAAAAGTTATAGACATCTATGAGCATCAAACCACTCGACGGAATAAGAGTATTGGATCTATCCAGGTTATTGCCCGGGCCAATGTGCACTTTACATCTGGGTGATTTGGGTGCTGATGTCATTAAAATAGAAGATCCCGTTGTTGGAGATTATGCAAGAGCTGTTCCTCCATTGAATAAGAACAACTCTACATTTTTTTTGTCTATAAACCGGAATAAGCGGTCCATGGCCCTCGATCTGAGCAATGCAGAAGGAGTGGAAACATTTATGAAGCTGGCTAAGACCGCAGATGTGATTGTGGAGAGTTACAGGCCAGGAGTTGTTAAGAAAATAGGCGTGGACTATGAGGCGGTTTGTGAGGTAAATCCTAAAATTATTTACTGTTCTATTACCGGTTATGGGCAGACTGGGCCTTATAGTGAAAAGGCAGGCCATGACCTCAATTTCATTGGATTGGCTGGAATACTTAAAGCGCATGGAGACACCCTGCAAATTCCAAATTTTCTGATTGGCGACATTGTTGGCGGAGCTATGACTGCTGCCATGGCTATTCTCGCTGCGTTGGTGCAAAAAGGGAAAACAGGGGAGGGTAGCAGCCTCCGTAGCTCTGCGAAGGAGGGGCAATTTATCGATGTGGCCTTGTTCGATGGAGTGATGGCACATACTCCCACGTCTTTGGCGCACCTGGGAAGTTTGGAGAAATTAGGTATCGACACATCTGATATGTTGTGTGGTGCCCTGCACTGTTACAATATATATAAGTGCAAGGATGGAAAGTATATGGCCCTCGGAGCACTTGAGTTCAAATTCTGGAAGGTCTTTTGTGAAGCAATAGGCCGCAGTGATTTGTCATCCAATCATATTACAACTGAGGAGAAGTCGATCGCGATTAAGAATGAATTGGACGTCCTCTTTCTGGAAAAAGCCCGTGATGAGTGGGTCACTTATTTCGAGAATGTTGATTGCTGTATTAGTCCGGTATTGGATTTAAGCGAATCCATTGAGAATAAACAGGTAAAAGCTCGAAAAATGATTCTTACTACAAATCATCCACTGGAAGGAGACTTAAAGCAATTCTCTCTTCCGTATCAATCTTCTGGATTTGAGTTTGAGTTAGAAAGACATGCGCCACAATTGGGGCAGCATACAGAGGAGATATTGAAGGAGCTGAAAAGAATAGGTTAGATCAGATTAGTTTTACCCACTTCTTACTTCGTGCGTGGTCCCCGGGCCTTAGGTGGATAATTTTTTGTGAAGAAAAGAAACAGGACATACATGTGAGCTTTCGTTCTTCAGCTATTTAATTCGTAACTTGCAGTTTGGCACTGCTCAGTGCGAGTTGCCACTAAACCCTGCCTACCGGTTTATATGCCGTAGACATGCAGGTAAGCAGAATACCTATGAAGAAATTATTTACTTCTCTACTTGTAGCCATTTTATATTTAGGCTCTACGCAGGCTCAGCTGAACATGACACAGCTAGGCAATCTCACCTACACTCCGGAGCTCAGCGATATATGGGGCTATGTAGATTCATTGGGTAATGAATATGCATTGGTAGGTGTGGGCAACGGTGTTTCTGTGGTAGATGTTACTACTCCTACTGCGCCTACCGAAGTATATTTTATATCTGGTCCTAGTTCAGTCTGGAGAGACTTGAAAGTCTGGAACAAGCACCTTTATGTTACCAATGAAAGCTCCGGTGGACTCATGATAATAGATCTGAGTAATCTGCCCAATCCTGCATTTCCAACGGTAGTCTCCTATAGTGGTTCAACTTATCCTTTCACTTCAGCTCATGACATTTTTATTGATGAAAATGGCGTTGCCTATGTTATGGGTGCGGATAATGGCAATGGCGGGGCCATTATGCTGGATCTCACCATAGACCCTCAGGCACCTGTAGAGCTGGGACGTTTCAATACCAACTACTTACACGACGGAATGGTACGTGGAGATACCCTATGGGGTGCTGCCATCAATGACGGTATATTTGTGGTAGTGAATGTCTCCAACAAATCTGCACCTATTGTGATGGCAACACAGAATACTCCAGGCAATCTTACACACAACTGCTGGATATCCGATGATGGAAATAACTTGTTTACTACGGATGAGATAAGCAATGCCTTTATAGGTTCATACGACGTTTCCAACTTGAGCAATATCACACTTGAGGATCAAGTGCAGTCCAATCCGGGTACCAATACCATTGTTCACAACACCTACGTGATTGGCAATTTCATTGTAACTTCTTACTACAGAGATGGCGTTACGATTCATGATGTTACAAGGCCGCACAACCTTATTGAAACCGGAAACTTTGACTCAAGTCCTGGTTTCGCAGGTTCCGGCTTCAATGGAGCGTGGGGCGTGTATCCATGGCTGCCTTCCGGAAATGTAATTGTATCGGATATTGAGAATGGGTTGTTTGTACTTGGCGCTACCTACGTTCAAGGTTGCTATCTGGAGGGAACAGTGACAGACTCTATATCTGGCCTGCCCATCAACAATGCTACCATTCAAATACTGGCAACCTCATTAACCACCACAAGCAATATTAGCGGAGACTATGCTACCGCAACCCTCACGCCGGGTACTTTCAATGTGTTGTTCTCAGCGCCTGGCTATACGTCGGATACGTTGGTTGCCATCCTGAGCAATGGTGTGCTTACCATTTTGGATGCGGTTTTATTGGCCCCGACACCCTTTACGGTAACCGGACAGGTTATTGAAGCCACTATGGGAGCGCCAGTGCCAGGAGCGAGTGTGACGGTTACGAACAACGACGTTACCTATAATGTTACCGCTGATGGATCGGGAAATTTCACCATTACCCCGTTTTACGCCGGGACTTATGATATCATCGGCGGCAAGTGGTTATTCAAAAGTACCTGCTTCAGCATGTATATCGATTCTGCTAATGCTAATGGCGTTATTGAGCTGGACTCAGGTATTTATGACGATTTTAGCTTTGACTATGGCTGGACAGTTACAGGTTCGGCAGTATCTGGTGTTTGGGAGAAAGGAGAGCCGATTGGAACGACCTTTGGCGGTGGAGATGCTAATCCAGAGCTGGATGTCACTACAGACTGCTATGAAGAGGCGTACATTACCGGAAATGCTGGCGGTGGCGCTGGAAATGATGACGTCGATAATGGCAATACAATACTGACCTCACCTGTATTTGATTTGAGTCCGTTTACCGAACCCTATGTGAATTACTACAGATGGTTTTTCAATGATGGTGGAAGCGGTACACCCAACGATGAATTGGAAATAAGGCTATACAATGGAACGTCATCGGCCATTATAGAAACAGTGACTGAATCCTCAGCTGGAAATGGCACCTGGGTGCAGAGCTCAATTAAAGTTTCGGACTTTATTACGGCCAGCAGTACCATGCAGCTCATTTTTGAGACATCTGATTTGAATGGGTCGGGGCATTTGGTGGAAGCAGGGGTAGATCAATTTGAGGTTGGCGATTATGGATTGAACACTACTTTGACCAATGCATCCTGTTTTGGAGTCTGTGATGGTGAGGGCACCGCAACGGTAGAAGGGGGGCAATCACCCTTTACCTACTTCTGGGATGATCCTGGAACGCAAACCAATGCCGCGGCTACCGGGCTTTGTGCGGGACTGTACAACATTGTGGTTATCGATGCAGCTGGAGATTCGGCTGTGGGTTCTGTGAGCATCAATCAACCGAACCAGATTACCTTGTGGACGTCGACGTATCCTACCTGCACGGAAAATGTAAGTGATGCAATAGTAACAGCCCTGGCGGGAGCATCTCCCTACACTTATTTATGGAGCGATTCTGGGGCGCAGACAACCCAAACAGCTACGGGATTGAATATGGCAACGTATGGCGTTACGGTAACGGACAACAACGGATGTTCAAATTCTACTACTGTTAGTATTGGAGCTAACAGTGTTATTTCAGTTATGGCAAGTGGCACCAATCCAACAACTTGTGGCGGTAGTGATGGAAGTGCCGCTGCTGTGGCCACCAATGGAAGCGCTCCTTATACTTATCTTTGGGATGACCTGGGGATGCAGACTACGGCGATTGCCCTGGGTTTGACCGCTGGAATCTATAAGGTTATTGCCACAGATGATGATGGCTGTTCGGATTCTTCAACTGTTTCTCTGACGGATGCAGGTGCAGCCACGCTATCTATCAGCGATTCCGCCATGGTTTCTTGTTTGGGCCCTGGCTCCGGGTCAGTTACTGTAATGATGAACGGAGGCGTAGCACCATATACCTATATATGGAATACATCACCCATCCAAACGAACTCAATAGCTACAGGATTGTCAGTTGGTACCTACGCGGTTACAGTTACTGACTCAACAGGCTGTTCGAACTCTATGAGTGTCAATATCACTGCACTCGTAGATATTTCTGCTACGGCCACATTCACCAACCCTTCTGCCTGTGGAGCAGCAGATGGTGCTGCCACGGCAGCTGCAATCGATGGATTGCCGCCATATACCTATTTGTGGAGCGATGCTGGTGCACAGACCAGCGCGGTGGCAGCTGGATTGCTATCTGGAAATTATACGGTAACTGTATCTGATAACAATGGCTGCACGGATGTTGTAAACATTACGCTAAATGATCCTGGTGCACCAACTTTGACCTCGATGGGCACGACCATGCCTTCTTGCTTTGGAGGAAGCGATGGCACTGCCACAGTAGCAGCATCCGGAGGCACAACTCCGTACACTTATGCCTGGGGTACTACGCCCGCTCAAAGTAACGCCATAGCAACGGGTTTATCTGCGAATACATACAATGTGAGCGTTACGGATGCTGGCTTTTGTGTATCGAGTACAATGGTATTAGTCTCTGAACCAACTGCCCTGGATGTAGTCATTAGCAAATCCGACATAAGCTGTTTTGGTGCGAATAATGGTGCCGCATCGGTTTCTGTGAATGGCGGAACAGCTCCCTATGGATATAGCTGGGATACAGGAGATTCTACGGTACCATTGATCAATTTGAGTGCAGGGACTTATACACTTACCGTTACGGATGACAATGGCTGCACATCCACGGAATCAGTCACCTTTACAGAGCCAGCGCAAATGACATTATCAACATCAATTACAAACGCCACCTTCGGTAGTTGTAATGGAGTCATTGCCGTGGGCGTAACAGGTGGAATACCTCCCTTTATCTATTCGTGGAATGATCCGGGAACGCAAACAACTGCTATAGCCGCCGGGCTCTGTGCGGGTTCATATACTGTTGTGGTCACGGATTCTTCAGGCTGCACCCAAACTGCAGCTGGAGTGGTGCAGCTTCTGGATGCAATTGCTGCCAATGCTTCAAATGATTACAGGCTGCTGTTATATCCAAATCCCAATACAGGCTCATTTATATTAGACCTGATATTAAAGCATCCGGGTGAAGTAAGGCTAGAGCTTTTAAATAGCATCGGCCAGGTCATTTATGAAGAGAAATTACGCGATACACGATCACATGCGCTAAATATTCCTGATGTAAGTTCAGGGGTTTACCAGCTAAGAATAATTACTTCTACAGAGGTCTTCCAGAAAAAGGTGGTTGTCAACAGGTAGGCGGTAATACTGAATGAGACGTTTTAAGGGACTGATTTTGAAAGGAACAGTTGGATGTTGATGCTTTCCACAACAGAATTAGCTTTTCTTATTATTCATATTAAATTTGTAGAAGTCAACGCCTATCAACTAATTGATTGTTAAATTCTAATTCACACAGTATGAAAAAAATATTACTCTCTATAATCGCATTAGCATTTGTTATTAATCTTGGTTTTTCTCAAGGTATAGACGTAGGCGTTACAGCAATGATAAGTCCGACACCTGGCTCAGATATGGCAATGGACTTCAATGGTACCATGAGTTTTAATCTCGAAAATTTTGGCCCAAATATTCCCAATGGCGACACACTGTATCTAGGTATGTACTTCGATGGTGTTATAGCTCCTGTTGGTTACACGCTTGAATTGACGTCAGCATTTAATACAAATGATGTCATTCTTACTTCGGGCCCTGTTGATTTCTCATTATTGAGTAATGTGACTGCTGGCTTGAAGTCTATTTGTTTCAGAACTGCTATGATAACCGATACTGATCTTACAAATGATTCGGCGTGCGCATTTTATAATATACTGTCTGGAAATGGAATTGCATCTGTCCTTGGTGAGCAGAGTACCATCTTTCTTGCAAATGGTCGTCTAAAAATAGACGTAACCAATGCAGATATCGTAGGCTCATCAATGCTCTCTGTCTATAACATGGCTGGTACACTAATCCACTCTGAAGAGATTAATGGAGATGGCCATATCCAATCAACCATTGACCTTACTAATGAGTCCCATGGAGTGTACATCTTTCGGTTGCTCTCTGATGGCAAGTTGATCGAGTCCAGGAAGGTGATGAAGTAGGGGCTGCCCTTTAGCTGCAATGCTGAGCGGTGCGAAGAATCATGAACTCTACAAAGAGACGATCTTTCGCACCGCTCAAGATTACAGATTAGAATATTTCTCCTTACAGCCTAACCTGGCTGGAGCCTCCGGAAATCACAGTGAATACTTTCTCTTTTGTATAGATCGATCGTCTAGATTGCTTGGGCCGGTAGATCAACCTGTATTTGCCCGGTTGCAGAATGAGTGTTTCCCTGGTAATCGTCTCACTCATAGTGTAGATGAGCTCCAGCCTATTGTCCTTTTCAAGAAAGATGCTCGCAAATCCCCTGGCGGTGAGCAAGATGGAGGCAATACCTGGTTGTGGAATTTCCACCGTATTGATATGGCTTTGTTTTACTTCAACCGAAAACTTCAGGCGGGGAAGTGACAGAACCTCCAGATCATAATCGCCGACTATATATTTTATGGTTGTGTTGAAATCCTGAACATTGAGGGTTTCCATCTTTCCCTTTTGCCGGATAATGCAATGGAGGGATTTATAATCACTCCTTCCTCTTACTTTGAGATTGAGCGATCCCTGCGGTGTATCTGCGGCGATGATGTTGTGCTTACCCGCAGTTAATTGAATACTGTCGACGGTTACCGGCGGAATGGTGTGAACTATCATCTTATAAGCTCCCAGCGGATCTATCAGCAGCGTATCTGGGTTTCCTCTGTGGTTGATGGTGTGTATGTAATTGTACCTGACATGCCCGGTTTGCTGATCATAAAAGGTCATATTCACATCGCTTTCTGTAGGCTTGCCGTTCTCATCCAACAGATTAACCTGCACCGTGGTGGAATTGAGCGCTTGTGAGATGACAATACTGAGCACATTTTTAAAAACTTCCTCATTGGTAACATCGAAGTAATTACCAACGCACTCAAATTGCTTCATGATTTCAGTACTCAGCCCCATGCCAATCACAAATGGCTTTAAAATCACGCCTTTTCGCTGTAGCGCCCAGGAAACAGCACATGGGTCTCCATCACACTCTTCAATTCCATCTGTTATTAGAATGATGATGTTTCTACACTCCTTGCACATTGGAAAATCATTAGCCGCTTTTTCCAGGGAGTAGGCAATCAATGTAGTTCCTTTTGGAACAACTTCTTTTAGCTTTTTCTTGATTCTCTCCGAGTTTGCCTTGCTAAAAGGAACCTCTAGCTTAGTGTCCTTACAGTTTCTTTCTTCTTTTGATATTACCGGATATTGATGTCCATATACCCTTAAAGCCATCTCAATGTCAGGTCGAAAAGCGATGCTGTCCACCAGCTCTGACAAGAGCCGTTGTGCAATGACAATTTTTGGTCCGGTTTTCCAGTGGCCATACATGCTCTGAGAGCCGTCAAAAACAAAGAGTATCCGCGTTAAAGGAGCCTTGCCACTCACTCCGTTTTGGGAATAGCTCCAATTTGGAATTAATGTCATAATGCAAAAAATCCCGATAACTCGGGAAATGCAATGGCCTCTAATGTTCTGTATTTTTCGTTTCATGTCTCTACTATCAACGAAAATGTGTTTGCCTTAAGTGCATTTCTGTTTGTTCATGCTTTTCAGTGCGTGCTCACCGTACCCAATACTCTTTACCCAATACTCTTTACAATTCTCAATAGTCACCCAGTGTTTCCTGCAACTGTCCAAGTGCATTTTGAAGCTGTTCGTCACTTGGCGGAATACCGTGCCATGCATTGGAACCCATCATAAAGTCCACGCCCGCGCCCATTTCCGTTTTCATGAGAATCATTACTGGTTTGCCTTTCCCCGTGTGCTCCTTTGCCATTTTCAGCGTTCTGATGACAGATTCCAAATCATTGCCATCCTCTAAGTCAATTACATCCCAACCAAAAGCGTGCCATTTGGCACCGAGGTCACCCAGGGAAATAATATCATTTACATCGCCGTCTATCTGGCGATTGTTGTAATCAATGGTAGAAATAAGATTATCTACACCTTTTGCCGCCGCAAACATGGAGGCTTCCCATATTTGTCCTTCCTGTAGCTCACCATCTCCATGTAAGCTATAAACCATCGTGTCTTCTCCATTCTGTTTTTTTGTGAGCGCGGCACCGATGGCAACGGATAATCCTTGTCCCAATGAGCCGGACGCAACCCGAACCCCCGGCAACTCTTCTTCGGTAGCTGGATGGCCCTGTAAGCGTGAATCTATTTTTCTAAAAGTTGCCAGCTCAGATAATTCAAAGTAGCCACAACGCGCCAATGTACTGTACCAAACAGGTGAAATGTGTCCATTAGACAAAAAGAACAAGTCTTGCCCCAGGCCGTCCATTGTAAAGTTTTGTGGGTCATGTTGCAAAATTTGCTTATAAAGCGCAACAAAATACTCGGTACAACCCAATGATCCTCCCGGATGTCCTGATTGTACTGCATGAACCATTCTAACAATGTCACGTCGAATCTGTGAACACGTTTTTTTAAGTTCTGAAATATCCGCCATTTTTGTGGAAGGTGTTATAGCTGTCAAGGGCATAATTAGTCATTTTTTAAGTTCGCCAAATGTACTTTTTAATTAATGGACTAACTGTGCAATGTTGATAATTGGGATGCTTATGTTGAAAACTTTCATGGTGTAAAACACATTCACAATAATGAT
>JYMV01044662.1_pt1 | contig 11923 bp, 12 predicted proteins | sample 338911 | NCBI WGS metagenome assembly JYMV01 (sample SAMN03354496, study PRJNA234377) | hydrothermal vent metagenome | biome: Deep sea; feature: Hydrothermal plumes at the Eastern Lau Spreading Center, Western Pacific Ocean; material: Seawater | place: Tonga | collected 2009 | depth 2000 m m
TCTTTATGTGTTTTTTTTGAATCAACGTGGGCTAGTATAACGACGAGAAACAATAGCAGATATCTATACAAGCCAATTACCGCTCTGCCGTGCGTCCCTGTGTCCTCCGATCCATAACCACTTTCTTTTGAAGGTCTTAACTCATGCCAAACTCTAAGATCCCTGCAATCGCCGGGGGAGTTATGTCTCTTAATAGAGTCATCGATCCTTTGCGAATGTTCGTTCGTGCGAACGGTGCATACCTCTATGATGATCAGGGCACAAAGTACATTGATTACCATGCGGCTTTTGGTCCCTACCTGTTGGGGCACGGCGATGAAGACGTCGATAACGCAGTCAAGGAAATGTTGGATAGTGGCGCTTCTCTGATAGGGGCTGGCATTACCCCTTGGGAGAGTGAGATAGCTGAGTTGATCGTTGACTGTGTACCAGGCCTCGAACAAATTCAGTTAACTAATAGTGGCACGGAAGCAGTCATGTATGCGCTTCGTCTAGCTCGCGCTGCGACCGGCCGCGATGATGTTCTGCTTATGCAAGGCAGTTATAACGGCGGCACGGACTACGTTAGTTTTAACTTAATGGACCCACACGACCTACTCAAAGACCACGAACCCGGGTCCTCCTACCCCTTACGCCCAATCACCGCCGGTATACCGAATACCGTCCATGACACCGTACACGTTGTTGAATTCAATGACTTACCGGCTGTAGAGCAAGCCCTAACCGATCACGACATTGCCGCACTGATACTCGAACCCATCCTGCAAAACATTGGCATCGTTAAACCCGATCCGGGTTATCTCGAAGGCCTAAGAAAACTCTGTGATCAACATGGCACGGTCCTCATTTTTGACGAGGTTAAAACTGGATTTCGACACGCATTGGGGGGATACCAGAGTCTTGTCAATGTCACACCTGACTTAAGCATATTTGGGAAAGCTATTGCGAACGGCTATCCCATGGGCGTTGTCGGGGGGAAAGAATCGGTGATGCGCTACTGTGTTGAAAAAGACCCTTCACGACGGGTAATGGTCGCCGGTACCTATAACGGCCATCCACTGGTGGCAGCCGCCGCCATCGCCACGTTAAAGAAACTGCGGGCACGTGAGTCTGAGATCTATACCTCACTTGAAACACTTGGAGAAAGGATGCAGTCAGGTCTGGAAGAAATCTTTCGCTCACGCAATTACCCAACCACCGTCGTGCGCCAAGGGTCCGCATTCGTCGTCTATTTTATGGACCATGCACCGCGAAGCTGGCACGACATTGCGACACACAATGACTCAACTCAAGACGTCGCCTATCGAAAGGCTTTAATTGAGGATGGCATATTTCACTTTCCTGTCACCACTAAACAGGGGAGTATTTCATTCGCCCACTCGGCGACCGACATAGACGAAACACTGGAAATAACTCAACACATCCTCAATCGTATTGGCAGTGCGTGATAAGCGCTATTAACGCCCACGACCGTTAGACATTGATACGGGGATTGATTGTCGATCATTCTCATCACGCCCCTATGTCACTGGCAGTCCATCGGGACGAAGATCAGGCGTCATATGATGCCTTAGCGAATAAACGCTAAGCGCTCGACACTAACTAAAATTGGCTAGCGATGCGGGTGAGTTCGATGCCCACTCGTCATCGGCCAGGTGGCAACCAATGTGTTAAAACGATTATGACTCCCAAAACAGCCGACGCCTAAATTGATCCTCACCAGCGACCCATCACATACTCTGGTGTGCTTGGAGGCAGTAGATGATATTAGTGATGGAAAATAGTCTCACGAACGCAACCAAATGTACCGCAATTACTTCCTTGGCCATTCCAGACAAGCCGGCTATTAGACTGCTTCTATATACATACGTTCTCCCAAGAATCCATTTTTCCACACATCAATACATGCCTTAGCAAAATCCTCCATGTCATCGATCGAGGTTGCCGTAGCAAAGATATTGCCTGGGTTTGCACCCCACGGTCCGTATAGGTTATTACCGCGATCATAAAAATAAGCGACGTCAACAATTCTTCGCGGGTTATCAGGTGAATAAACATCTTTGGGTAAGAGCCCTGGAGGATGAAACAAATACATCAGATCTCCGGGTGCCGGATACATACATTGCCATTCTCCAGGTGGGTCTTCTCCAAACACCTCGACCACCGGCAGAAGCACATAGATTTCGTGGTTTGCATATTTTGCATGCCACATGTCTTCTTCAAGTGGCAACGCCGCACTGACCAGCTCACATGTCTTGGGTGAGTTGTCCCAACGAAGCTTAAGTTTAACGCTTGCACCGTTTCTACGCATGCCCACACGGATATGTTCAATACGACTAGTCACCTGTCTCTCCTATTATCCAAATCAACACTCACACAGCTTAGCAGTTTCGAACAAATCGATCAGCACTCTCAGGGAAAATTAAACCGAATAACCCAACGTGATGTAGTGAAACTGATAGAGCCCATTGAAGATACAAGTTAAGATCAAAGCTACCGACGAATTAGTGCTGGATTAAAAACGATGACAACACCGCGCGAAATATTTTTTGAACCATTGGAATATGAGAAGCGAGTTATTCAACTGCAGGACGCACTTGTTGCGAGCGACATTGACTTGCTCGTGACCTGTGCACCCGGCAACATTTGCTATTTGAATGGATATGTATCGGTGAATGTCCTTGACATCATGTTCGTGGCGGTACCGGCCCACGGGAAACCTGTTTTTTATCTTTGGCAATTCGAGCGTGGGCGCGCTGAGTCCACTGTGACCGGCATGGAAACGGTGTGTTGGGATACAGGAGTGGATCCCATTGAATTTCTGGTGAACGATCTCACACACCGAGGATATAAGAAAGGTCGTATTGGCATTGATACCGGCAGTACACACACATCGTTCGACACGGTACAACAACTGCTAAGCCACCTGGAAGGCCAACCCACCAAAGGTATCGTTGAGAAGCTGCGCCTCGTAAAGTCCGCTGCGGAACAACAGTATGTCCGAGAGGCCGCCGCGCTAACCGATACCGGCGTTAAAGCCGCCATTACCGCTATAGATGTTGGCAAAGATGATCATGAGATTGGACAAGCCGCTGGATCCGCTCTTCTCAAGAATAAAAGTGAATTTCTTGCCCTAGAACCGATTATTTGCGTAGGCTGGCGCTCAGGTGCACCCCATAGCCCAAGGGGTGGTACACAGGTGGAACCGGGTGATCCTGTGTTCATCGAATTGTCTGGGGTACGTGCGCGTTATCACAGCCCGCTCATGAGAACAGTCAGCGCGGGACCCCCGCGAGACGGGCTACAGGAACTGGCCGATTATTCCAACGCGTGTGTTGAAAAGATTGTTGACACCATTATTCCTGGCATACCCGCTTGTGATGTTGCAATAGCTGCAAGAGAAGTACTCACGCCTATTCGAGACAAGATTGCGTTTCACGATCTATATGCCTATCCGGTTGGGATTGGGTTCCCCCCGAATTGGATAGAGAATCCGGCGTTTTATCTATCCGTTGACAACCAAGCCTGTATCGAGGCCGGCATGGTTTTTCATCTGCCCCTGACCTTGAGAGTACTCGGAGAGTATGGCGCCGGGTTTAGCGAAACGTTAATAGTGACGGAGAATGGAGCGGAAACGTTGAGTACGCTACCGCGCTCATTACACAGGGGCGACTTCTTATCGTAAAACGGGTTGGCTAACAGACATCAGCCTAAAGGTGAAGGCTTCAAGAGCAAGCTCCACAATCACCAGTTAGAGGTCTATTCGACACGATCTATTTTGACGAGATGACCGCCTTGCGCCATATTCCGCCGACGCCAAAATCACGAGGCCACTCGACACGAGCTAGTAGACATGCGTGCCATACGGTCGCCTGATTTGCAGTAACCACGGGTTTACCGAGTGCTTTTTCAAGGATATCGATTGCATCGACCGTCACAAGGTTGGTGCACGAGATCACTAAACCTTTCGAATCAGGGGTGTCAGCTGCGAGACCCAATCGAACTACTTCATCGACAGACACATCGGCGATTCCATCAATAAGGCCCATAGGACAGACTCGACTAACTGCAATGCCACCCTCCTCGAGAAACTCACCCAACTTAATGCTTACTTCTTCAACGTACGGCGCGAGGACTGCGGCCTTATTAATGCCCATGGCACGACAAGCAGCGAGAATAGCTCCAGACGTCGTCGTGGCAACGGAACCGCACATTAACTCAATACGCTTGCGTAAATCCGCTTCGCCGTTGAGACCCCGAATAAAACTTGCTGAAGTACAAGCAAAAGCAACCACGCTCGGCGCAATAAGCTTGAAACTTGTCGCACACACCTCTAGAGAGCCATCATCCACGAGCGCTTTCATTCCAGCCAAGCCAACCGGACCCTCCGCCTGCGGTTGCCGAGTAAAATGAAGTGACACATTTTCCGGCGCAAAGCTCCAGAACTCGCGATCTAAAGCACCGTCACCCGGATAAATGATTCCTATCCGAAAATCAGTCATTCCCAGGACCCTGTTCCATTTCCAGCGTCAGAAAAACTGCCCTGCACTCTGCCAAATACATGCACAATCTTGCATGGGCCATTGTGCAATTCCCACTTCATCCAAACTGGGCAACTCATTGCTTAAACGAGCCGCCCTGACAAAGAGCCTAAACTGATCCCAGTCGCCGCTCAAGCGCCTTAGTCGCTAAAGCCGCCGGAAGGCTAATCGACAAGTAGATCAGCCCTGCAATGGTCATCGGTTCAAAATAACGATAATTCTCATTGGCAATCAGACGTGTTTCTCCCATCAATTCCATTACAGTGATTGCGGTCAAGAGCGCCGATTCCTTAAACATGCCTATCAGCAGATTAGCGAGCGCCGGAATCATAGGGGGTATAGCCTGTGGAAGAATGATATGAATCCAAACGTGCAATCTTGAATAGTTAAGAGCAGTGCTCGCATCCCATTGCCCACGGTCCACGTTGTCAATGCCGGCACCGTAAATCATAGCGGCATATGTACTGTAGTGGATTCCCATAACAAGGAACCCCGCCGTCAGCGGGGGGATCATAATATTGAACTCTGGCAGCACAAAGAATACGAAATACAGCTGCACGAGCAGCGGCGTGCGACGGATAAATTCTGTCACTAAGTTCAGAGGCACATTAATCCATTTGGGACACGAGCGCTGAATGAGCGCAATAACTAGACCAAGAGAAAGGAATATGGCCGTTGCCGTGAACGTCACTTGCAGTGTAACCAATAGACCCTGGCCTAGCATCGGCAAAGTTTCCAGAGCAAACCCCCAATCCCAGAGCGTCATCTATTTTTCTTTCCGTCGCATCTTAAAGACGGTACTTCGCGAGCCTTCGCTCAAGACCGAGAACTCCGCGAGCCACTGCCGTCGAATACACGTAATACACAACCAGTATTGCGAGAAACGGCGTTATATTCTGCCCCGTACTTGCCCGAAACATGTTTGCTTCAAATGCCAAATCAGCGATCGTGATCAGTGAGACCGTGGCTGAGACTTTTATACAGTCGATACCGAGATTACCCATTGGCGGCAACATAATGAGTAAGGCTTGCGGTAAAACAACGTGCCTTAGACGCTGCCAACTAGAATAATTCAGCGCTATAGCCGCTTCGATTTGGTCTCGCGGTACTGCCTGCACTGCACCACGTACAATCTCAGCACCGTAGGCACCCGTGTTTAGCCCCAGTGCAAGGATCCCTGCAGCTAAAGGTTCAATGAATATTCCAAAAAGCGGCAGCGCAAAAAAAATCCAAAACATCTGCACCAGAACAGATGTCCCACGGAAGAACTCTACGTAGATGTTGGCAGACCAAGCTATCACACGATAGCGTGACGTTCTGGCGACTCCAAAGATCAGCGACATTGCGACGCACACGAGCCCCGCGCCAATCGTAAGCCACAGCGTGGTGACAGCACCACGCATCAGGTTAGGCAAAAATTCTAAGAATTGAGACATCCGAATGGATACTCCGAGAACATCCTACACAACCGCTCTCTGGTTTATGTCCTGGTGAGAATGGCACCCCTCTCCTGATAACGCAGAGGGGTGCCATTTGGCAAACTGCCTTGGGTATATCTTAGTTCGGCACGCCCCCGCATTTCTTTTCGCGAGACGTTGCTAGAACAACTTCCGGACTAGCCCCCCATTTTTTCAGAATCTCATCAAACTTTCCTGATGCCTGAAGCCTCTTAAGGCCCGCATCGAACGCATCGCGCAACTGTCGATCGTTTGGGTGGAAACCGATCGCTGCGCAACCGCCGGCGACGTCCGTTACCGGAGCAATAATTTCGAACTTGTCGGCATCATTTACTTTAGACAAAGCGTCTTTATTGCTTGACAACGGCGAGAGTAATAAATCCGCGCGCCCTGTACGAATCAGCTGTATACCATTTTGAATATTACCTTCCCAGAGGACCAATTTATCTCGAGGAATTCCAGCGTTCTTTGCCGCTAGATGCTCGTATGAGCCTGGCGCCGTTGCGCCAAGAGCAGTTGGATGGTTCTTAAGCTCGGCGAAGCTAGTGATATTTATTGGGTTACTCTTAAGCTTCAGGAATGATTCGGCATCGCACAGAATAGGCTCAGAAAAAATGATTGCCTTGCACCGCTTAGGATTAATATACAGACCACCCGAGACCATATCGTAACGACGTGCTTGCAATCCCGGAATCATCGCACCCCAATCAATTAGAACACCTCTAAACTCACCGATCCCTGATTCTGCGAGCACAGCCTCAACGACTTCAGGTAACACACCAACCATCTCCCCATTTGATTTCAACTCCGCGTAGGGCAATTCCTGATTCACTGCTGTATTGACATATCCTTGCTTCTTTACCCTGTCGAGTGAACCATCAGCCATAACCGGCTGAATACCTATTGCCGCAAGGGCTAGAAACCCAAACGCCGTGCCAACAACTTTATGTGACCACTTCATCGTTAACCTCCTCCTGTTGTAAAAATCAAAAATTAAAACCCAGCCAAGTCTTCGTTATTCCGACGAGAACTTGCCACTATCCAAATACAACCTACAAACTAATACCGGCTGCGACGATTTTTCTCAAGAATGCCTGAGTTCGCTCCTGCTTAGGATTCTTGAAGATCTCGCCTGGTGGACCTTCTTCCACAATCTGGCCGCCATCGAAAAATAACACGCGATCAGCAATCTCGTGTGCGAAATGCATTTCATGGGTAACAAATAACATGGTCATATCGGTCTCCTCTGCGAGTTGGCGCAAAACAATCTGCACTTCTTCGACCAACTCAGGGTCGAGAGCTGAGGTTACCTCATCGAAAAGCATAATTCTTGGACTCATATTAAGAGCGCGGGCGATCGCCACGCGCTGCTTTTGACCGCCCGATAACTGCGCCGGATACTGGTCGATCTTGTCCGTCAGCCCAACCATGTCGATAAGTTCAAGCGCACGCTGTCTTGACTCTTCCTTCGGAATGCCCAAAGCGAGTGTCAGTGGGTCGGCCACGTTGCGTATCACAGTCAAGTGCGGAAAAAGATTGAACTGCTGAAAAACCATTCCAATTGAGCGACGCATCTGGCGAAGATGTGATTCACCTGCTGGCTGCAGACTACCGTTCTTCTCTTCGTGCCAGAGCTGTTTCCCCTCAACCTGCACAGTACCCCCTTGAATATTCTCCAGTGTCATGAGAATACGGAGTATGGTGGTCTTGCCAGAACCGCTTGGGCCAATGAGTGCCACTCGTTCTTGAGGTTGAACGGTAAGCGACAGGTCCTTCAGGACTTCAAGAGACCCAAAGCTCTTGCAGACCCCATCGAATCGAATAATCGGTTCGGTCATCTGAAAATCACAGCCTAATTTTCAATGCGCACACACCGAGGGGGCTGTGACAGACGCGGTCCGGTAAAACAATACTTCTGCATGCGCTGAGAATAACAACACAGACCCGCTAAGGACAAGGTTGGTCTGAGACCACACAACCATACTTCACTCAATGTAATAACTTAAACGACACAAATGCTAGTGCAGCGTGGCTAAATCGAAAACATATGATTAATATTCGGAGCAATTTCAGTATTATCGAATATCTGTTGCGCCCCAATCTGAGCCAAACCAACCGACTCTGACACGATTTAACAAAACAAGCGTAGGTACAACCGAACAATGAAAATGAAATTTAGCCGACGAGAGTTCACGCTGCGAACCGATAAAGTGCGCGCTCGAATGGACAAAGCAGGTATTGATGTGTTGTTGGTTACTGATCCGGCAAACATGAATTATCTAACGGGCTATGACGGCTGGTCATTCTATGTCCACCAGATGGTTGCTTTGAGTCTGGATGAATCCGAGCCCGTATGGATCGGTAGACCAATGGACGGGAATGGAGCCCGCGTCACCACCTACCTTAAAGAAGAAAATATCCTTGATTACCCGGATTATTACGTACAGTCAGAACGTCATCATCCCATGCATCGTGTGGCAGAGATCGCCAAAAGTCGGGGCTGGCACAAGAAACGGATCGGGGTCGAGATGGAGGCGTATTACTTCACCGCCGGCGCCATGGCTGCCCTTCGGAAAAAGTTGCCTAGAACGCGATTCAAAGATGCCCACCACCTCGTCAATTGGGTTCGTATCATCAAGTCACGAAAAGAGCTTGAATATATGACAGAGGCGGCTCGCATACTCGAACGCATGATGCGAGTTGCTATAGACAATGTTCGGCCAGGCATTCGCCAATGTGATGCGGCAGCCGAGATTTGGCGCGCTGGCGTCTCCGGCACTCGGCAATTTGGTGGCGATTATCCAAGCATCCCCCCCATGCTTCCCACAGGCCCTGGCCTCGCCGCACCTCATTTAACATGGTCGGACGACAAGTTTAAGCATGGCGAAGGCACAGCGCTCGAATTGGCCGGCGTGAGACATCGATACCAGTGTCCGATGGCTCGAACTGTCTTTCTGGGACAACCGCCCAGAAAAATGCGCGACTCGGCCAAAGTCGTCCTAGAAGGACTCCAATCGGCACTCGACGCAATGACACCAGGCACCACGGCAGAAGAGGTCGAGGCCGCGTGGCGACGCGTCATCAGTCGTCACGGCATCACCAAGGAGTCGCGTATCGGGTACTCAACGGGTCTGAACTATCCACCTGACTGGGGTGAACAGACCATCAGTTTGCGCGCGGGCGATAAAACAGTACTCCAGGAAAACATGATCTTGCACTGTGTGCCAGCCATCGCAATGGATGGTTGGGCTATCGAACTCAGTGAGTGCGTCAAAGTGACCAACAAGGGCGGGAAGCCATTGTGCAACTTTCCCCGCAAGTTATTTGTCAAACGCTAACATTTTGTGGATCAACAACACCGGTAAAGCGTGTCTGATCATTAGGTTTTCCATGATACCGCGGGCTCAAAAGGAAACATGGGCCGACGCCGCCATTGATAATCAAACCCACTGAGATCCGACGCCGTTACACCCGGCGTATTGACACGCACAAAATAAGAACACAACGATGCGTAAGCCGCCAGCGGTGAATTAACACCTTTGGCCACAAGGACCTCAAAATCCTGTGGATCCAGATCACAGCAAGCGAACTGCCCCAAGCTCCAAGGTACGATGCGCTTTGAAGTCAACATCACCGTTAAGCCAGACGCGATCGTTACCACCGCCGACTTCCCTTGATCGAAATTTACAATACCGCCATGGCGAGCCTCGTTCTCGGTAAATTGTCCATCATACAATCCGTCTACCCGTACACGAGCGACCAATGGGTCGCCGTGCAAACGGTCTGTAGCACCGCCCATCGAGAGCGTCAGTGAAGTTCCGACCCCGGCTTCACTCGCAACACAAACCGCCACTGGATCAAACAAACAAATGAATGCTTTGCGGATGCTGCGGAGAACCAGTGCATGTGCGAGATGCGTTGAGTCAGCTGGAGAACCGCCACCCACATTGTCACCCATATCCAACAAGCATACTCGACCTTGCAGATGTTTAATCTCATTCAAACAACTGTCAATATCTAGCGCTGTTGCAGTGAACTGCGTGCGCTCATTCCACAGCGCACCGGATAATTCAGCCAGTGACTGCAATCACCGCACTACCCATCTCAGCGACATCAGCATACGGAAATCCCTGCAGAATACTGGTCGACAAAACACCCGGTCGTTGTCGTAAACGCTCTGCGACGCGGTAGAGTTCTAGGCACGGAGACTCAGCTGTCGCCTGACGTTCAATGTTCATAACGAATGGGGGGAACATCGCGCGTTGCACCGGTGTGATCTCCCCCTTCAGTGACCGTGCCATCAACTCGGCTGCCTCCAGACCCCGATCGAACTGGTCGGTGTGGGGATTTGATCGATACGCGATCAACGCGTCTGTCGCATCGATCATCATTAGCGACAGATTCGCATGCAAATCGAGGGTCCCAATGATGGGAATCAATGACCCGACCTCAGCACGCAGCCGGGCTAACCAATACCCATCGACATCTGGATATGAAGCGCTAACCGTCGCGCCGTGTGGCGCCACGAGGTAACCATCTAAGGGACCGGCAACCGCTACCTGCTGAAACATGCGTGACATCAATTCAGAAAATGTCGCAGCGTCCATAGCGCCGTAAGGCAAAGCCCGCGCAGCGAACAATGGGACTGGGGTGAGTCCCTGTTGCTCAAGGCCTGCTAGGAACCCCGCCACTTCGTGATGCGCACCAGTTAATGCAGCCCCCATCGCCTCACCCACAAGCAACAGGTCGTCCTCGAAATGCTGAAGGGTGGTGGTCCCAGAAACGAAAGTGTTCGATTCCTGTAGAAGAGACAAAATACCGATGCGCAAAGTCGGCTCCCTCGCGCTAATCAGAGAATGCCATGCTCAGCAAACATGTTCTCCAACGTCTCCCCGCCAGCCAATTTCTCGCGCACAACATTCTCCTCTTGCACCTTAGCCATCGACTGCGAAAGCACTTCTCGAACCGCGTCTTCGGGAACAATGAGCACTCCGTCCAAATCTCCAAAGACCAAGTCCCCACTATGGACAGGCACGCCGTTGATCTCGCCGGGTACATCGAACCAGGTCATTTTCCCTCGATACTTGGTATCGACCGGGCTGAGAAACCCCGAATACACAGGAAACGCCATTTCTTGAATAAGCCGCGCATCCCTTACGCCACCATCGGTGAGGCAACCGGCTGATTTCAGGTACATGGCGCGTGTCGACAATAGTTCTCCCCATGGGGCGATCCGCGTATTACCGTGACAAACTAGAACCGGGACTTCGTCTTCCTTCAGGCTGTCAATCAACCGAAGCTCGAGCTCGTACACATTCACATCGGCATCGTCATGATAGATCGGTGAATACAGGCCAACTCGCGCCCAGCCACACAACACGGTATTCGGATCGAGCGGGCGAATCCCTGGTCTTAAGACTTGATAACGGTAGCCCAAACTGTCGAGCGTATCGGAGATCACCGCACTGTAAAGCGTTGATCGGGCCATTGCCAAATCGACCGTTGCAAGGCTCATGCGATCTCCACGATCATTTCGACTTCAACAGGGATATCTCCAGGAAGTGATCCCATACCGACTGCAGAACGCGCAGCACGACCTGAATCACCAAATACTTCAACCATGAGGTCGGAGAATCCATTGATCACTGTTGGATGATTTGCAAAAGAGGGATCCGCGTTAACCATTCCCAGCACCTTAACCACCTGCTTCACTCGATCAAGATCACCAATTTCTGCTTTTAACGAGGCCAAACAACCCAACCCAACCAATTGCGCTGCCGCATAGGCGTCTTCTTCCGAACAAACACTCGGAACTCTTCCTACCACGTAGGTTCCATCAGGCCGGCGCGGCCCGTGACCTGACACATAAACCAGGTTACCAACCGTCTTCGCCACAACATAGTTTCCCAACGGGGTTGGTACCGT
>JYMV01032290.1_pt1 | contig 11918 bp, 7 predicted proteins | sample 338911 | NCBI WGS metagenome assembly JYMV01 (sample SAMN03354496, study PRJNA234377) | hydrothermal vent metagenome | biome: Deep sea; feature: Hydrothermal plumes at the Eastern Lau Spreading Center, Western Pacific Ocean; material: Seawater | place: Tonga | collected 2009 | depth 2000 m m
GCTCCATCAATAAAAATAGGCTTTTGCACATTTACAGACAAGGTGGCAAAACCTAAGCTCCATAATGCGCCTACACCGGGAATTATTATAGTACTTTTTGAATTGGGAGCTTCTATACCATTCCAATAGGCCTCTGATGTATTTCGAAACATAATATTCCCACCAATGGAACCATTTATGAGTTTTATTTTTTTTGAAAAAGCAGTTAATGAGAAATCAACAAGGCGAGATCCATCATACCCATATTCACTTTCTCCTAATGGTTGCTCAATTGAAAAGGTTCCTCCTGCAAATACAGGGTTCTTCGTTCTTTTAACAAAGAATTGTGTCTCAAATATGGCTTTATAAATTCCTTCACTCATACTGAAATGGCGATGCTCTTTATCAAATACAAATGGACTGGAAGTTAGAGTATTTTTTGATGGGATTCCAATACCTCCCCCTAAAAAGAGTCGTAAGCCTGATCCCTTTCCTGCATTTAACGCCAAAAACCGTAACATAAGTCTGCTATCTCCTAGAAGACCACCAACTGCATTTTGAAAATTAGTATCCGACCCTTCAGGTCTGTGATGTATTGAGGTATCATTAACACCCCAAGTCATAACCCTTCTACCTAGAACCTGGCTGAAGGTTATATTCCACCAATCATTTAGACCAACGGTAATATTTGGAGTAAAAATAGTAGCGCTTAGGGTTCCCTTATGCTCAAATCTATAAACTGATAATTAAAATTTGCACCCACCATAATATCACCAGCACCCAAACCAACACCCTGATCAGAACTGCCAACTGGCAGTGAAGGATTACTTCAGAGCGCTCATTGACCAAAAAGCTGAATGGGGATTGATACAATTATTAGAATAAGATAAAATATTTTTTTCATGTTTGTCCTTTTATAGTTAATTAGAAATGTTTTCTGCTGGATTCTCAGCAAAATATTTATATAATGCCGGCAACACCAGAAGCGTTAAAATTGTGGAGGTAATCAGTCCGCCCACTACCACTGTTGCCAGAGGCCGCTGTACTTCACTACCTGTTCCAGTGGCAAAAAGCAGAGGCATCAATCCCAGCGCAGTAGTCATTGCTGTCATCAAAACCGGGCGTAATCTTAAACAAGCTCCTGTAATGGAGGCATCTATAATTGAAGCCCCCTTTTCCAGCAGTTGGTTCATATAAGCTAGTAACACCATGCCATTTCCCAGAGCAATACCAAACAAAGCAATAAATCCAACCGAGGATGGAACTGATAAATTTTGCCCGGTTATCCATAATCCTACCACACCCCCAACCAAAGCTAAGGGGATATTTAACAGAATCAGAAGGGAATTCTTCAGGGAATTAAAACTGGAAAATAGCAGTAGAAAAATTACAATTAAGGTAAGAGGAGTAACAAAGGCTAATCTTTTATTGGCCTCCTGTTGAAGGCGAAATTGTCCACCCCAAGTTGCAAGATAACCAGATGGCAGTTGCACATTATTATCAATAGCCTCCTGTCCCTCTTTAACGAAGGAGCCAATATCCCTGCCGGAAACGTTACACTGAACCGTAATAAAACGCTGATTGTTCTCCCGGGTAATTTGTCTTGGACCCACTAATTCTTCAATATCTACCAATTCCGATAAGGGAATATTTACACCATCGGGTGATTGAATGACGATGTTGGAGATTGCTTCAGCAGTATTACGGTATTCAGGAGCAAATCTAACCAGTATATCAAAGCGACGATTACCTTCAAATATTTCACCAGCCGTTTCACCTCCCACAGCTGCATGAATCACCTCTTGCACATCTGAAATATTAATACCGTAACGGGCTATTGCCTGCCGGTTTATAGAAATCAGTAGTTGGGGTGTGCCTGAAACTTGATCCACCTGCACATCATCTGCACCCTGGATTTCCCGAATGACATCTGCAATTTCATCTGCTTTTGTTTTCAGGATCTCAAGATCATCTCCAAATAATTTTATGGCCAACTCTGCTCTAATTCCTTCCAACAATTCATCAATTGTCATAGCAATGGGCTGAGTGATATTGATAAGTACCCCCGGGACATCCTCTAATTCGGCACGAATTCTAATTTCCAACTCTTCCTGGTTCATTCCCTTCAACCACTCTGATTTATCCCTTAAAAGTACATACATTTCAGCATTATTCACCGGGTCGGCATGGGCACCCACCTCCCCGCGGCCAATTCGGGAAACTACGGAAGTTATCTCAGGTATCTGCATCAATCTACGCTCAATTATGGAGGTTGTATTTTTGCTCTCATTTAATGAAATTGACGGTGCCATAGTTACACGAATCACAATGGAACCTTCATTTAACTTTGGTGTAAATTCTGAACCCAATTGGGGAAACAGTAATAATCCCAAAACTACTAGACTTCCAGCCAGCAACGCTCCCACTTGCCGGTTATGTACAAAATAGGTGATTACGGGTTTATACATCCGATCTAATAACTGTAATATCCAATTTTCTTTTGTAGTACTTTCAGCTTTTGGTTTCTGAAGTAAAAATGAGGAAAGTACCGGTGAAATAATCATAGCATATAAAAGCGAACCAAACATTGCTAAGGCAATGGTATAGGCAAGAGGACGAAATGTTTTTCCCTCTACACCTTGCAATGTAAATAAGGGCAGAAACACGATTATGACAATAATTATAGCGAATGATACTGGCCGGATAACTTCCATAAATGCCTGGGATATCAGTGTAAATTTTGACTCATTATTGGATTTATCCCGTAATATTCTGTCTATATTTTCAATGATAACTATTGAACCATCCACCATCATTCCGATGGCAATTGCCAAGCCGCCAAAGGACATAAGATTGGCAGAAATGTTAAAATAATTCATACCTATCATAGCAAAAAGCACTGAGAATGGAATGGATGCTGCTACCACTAAACTGGGACGAATTGACCCCATAAAAACAAACAGAATGAGCACAACCAGAAGAATTCCCTGGAGTAAGGCATTGCTCATTGTTTTCACACAGGCTTCTACCAATGTTTTCTGCTCATAATAGGGTACAATTTTCACCCCTTCCGGTAATATGGAATTAATCTCCTCCATTTTGGATTCCACCTGACCAATAACGGTAGATGAATTGGTTCCGTATAATTTCACCACCATGCCAGAGATGACCTCCCCAATTCCATCACGAGTTTGCAAACCTCTTCGAATTGCACCTCCAATTTTCACCTCTGCCACCTGTTTTAAGAATACCGGAGTTCCAGATTCTGATTTCAGGATGATATTCTCCACATCTTCGATGCCAGAAGCTAATCCTTCAGATCGGATGATGAATTCCTCCGAATTTTTCTCAAGGAATTGAGCGCCAACATTCAGATTATTTGATTTGACTTTTTCAATGACATCCTGAATGGTTATATCGTAGCGTAGAAGTGAGAATGGATTTACTACAACCTGATACTGCTTCTCATATCCTCCAATTCCCAATACTTCAGTTACCCCGGGTACCGTCTGCAAATGAAACTTCACCAACCAATCCTGAATGGTACGGAGTTCTTCCAACGAATATTTACCCGTTTCGTCATCCAGATAATAGAAGAGTATGAGTCCCATTCCAGTAGAAATAGGTCCCATTTCAGGCTCACCAAATCCTTCGGGAATCTGTTCTCGGGCTTCCTGAATGCGCTCATTTACAAGCTGTCGGGCAAAATAAATATCCGTTCCATCCTCAAAGTAAATATTAACAATGGACAACCCAAAATTAGAAACCGAACGTATTTTTTCCAAATTAGGTAAACCATTCATGGCAACCTCTACTGGATAGGTTACATATTTTTCAACCTCCTCAGGTGCCAAGCCCTCTGTTGTGGTAAATACCTGAACCAAATTGGGAGATACATCAGGGAATGCATCAATAGGCAGCTGTTTATAACTGCTGTACCCTGCTCCTAAAATCACAACAGAAATAGCCAAAACCAGCAAGCGATTCTGTAATACAAATTGAATTAGTTTTTTCATCTATAATTTTTCCTTTTTTTATGGATTGCATCAACTATGGTGATGCTTGGATTGACATAGGCAATCCACTCCATATCAAATTTTAATGGTTATGTTCACCACTGAATGAGCCTTTGGCCAACTGTGCTTTTAGAACAAATCCACCCTTTTTTACATATTCCTGACCATTACTCAATCCAGATAATATTTCAACACTTTCAGAATTATTCTTACCAATTCTAATAGGAACGGGCTCAAAACCATGGTAATCTTTTACAAATATAACTTGCTGATTATTTACTGATTCAACTGCTGTTTTGGGTACCACAATTTTGCATTTGGTTTGACCAACAATTACCTGACCGCTTATAAATTGTCCAGGTCTAAACTTTAAATCTGGATTTTTTAAAATCACCCTGGCAGTTGCTGTCCGGGTGTGTTCATCCAAAGTTGGCGATAAATATGAAATTTTACCAGATATAGGAGGAACATGAGAACCCAACAAAATTTTTGCACTTTGACCTATCTGAATGAGGTGAAGATATTTTTGATACACTGAGAGGTTCACCCATACTTCAGATAAATCAGCCACTGCAAAGAAATGATCGGGTCGCTGAGCCGTTTCACCCTTGGTGAAATGCATATCTATAACAATACCATTTATTGATGAACGCAGTTCATAAGCTGTTAAACTCTCATTGCTTTCAATAATGGCCAACAGCTCATTTTTCTTTACCCTGTCGCCAATTTGTTTAAAAACTTCCTTTACAACGCCGTCAAACCGTGGAGTAATATGTGCTAACCGATCAGGATCAATCTGAATTTCTCCGGGCAATTCAATCATTTCTTCCACTACACCCCCTGTAGCAATACCAATTTGTATCCCGAACTCCTTGAGAATTTCCGGAGTAATAGAAATTGCCGAACTGTGTTCATCTCCAATTTCATCATGATGATCACCGTGATGTTCTGCATGTTCATTATGATGATGATCTCCATTCGAGTTAAGAATAGATTTTGTTATCCAAAATGTACTTAACGCGGTAATGACTATTGTACTTATTATAATTTTCTTCATTTCATTATTTCTCCAGATAAATTGTGTTCTAAATTATTTTGATTAATGATCCCCATGATGTTCATTGTTATGGTCATGATGCTCCTGATCACCATGTTTATGGGTATGGGTACTCTTTTTTTCAGGCTCATTCTCAGAATCTATATGATTTATTTCTGTTTTTTCAGGCTTTGATATTTCAATTTCTTCCTTTGATGTAAAATAACCATTTAATTGAAATACTAAAAGAAGGGTGCCAGCAAGCATTAATATTTTGTTTGATAGATCAGATATATTTTCAAATTTCTTTTTAAGCACCAACAATAGAGGAAACGCAATTATTAAGGCAATAATTTGACCTATTTCAACTCCTCCGTTAAAAGATAAAATTTTTGATATTAAATGATGATGCCCCAACTCAATTTGCTGCAATCGGGTTGAAAGTCCAAAACCGTGAATTAAGCCAAATAATAAAACCATTACTAATTTGTTGGGTGCTTCAATGGAAAACCATTTATTAAACCCATCAAGATTTTCAAACCCCTTATAGATTACACTAAAAGCAATTACTGCATCAATTAGGTAGTAATTCGCATTTATTTCATAATATGTTGCAAAAATAAGGGTAATACTATGCCCAATTGTGAATGCTGTTATAAACTTGGCAATGTCTGCAAAACGAGTTAAAAAGAAAATGACACCAATTAAAAATAATATATGATCATATCCGGTGACCATGTGTTTTGCACCTAAATAGAAAAAGTCAATCAGACCTCCCTGAACCATGCCAATTTTATCTGATTCTGACACTCCATGGGCAAAAAGGGAACCCAGTAATAAAAAAGGTGAAAATATAGGTATTATTTTTTTCATAATTAATGTGTTTCCTTTCCGTAAGTGTTTCCCATAATGCGGTCTAATTCTAAAATATTGGTATGATAGTCTTTGAGTGCGCCAATATATTGTTCACGGGATTCAAACCACATTCTCTGTGCATCTACCACATCCAGATAAGTGAATCTGCCATTTAAATAGCCTTCTGAAATTGTGGTATAGGCAGCTTGAGCCTCAGGGATAATATCATTTTTGAGTATATCAATTTCAGATGCTAATACCTCCAATTCTGTTTTTAGTCTGAAAAGTATAGTCTGCACTTGGATTTCTACCTCTTTTAACTCAAACCGTGCTTTCTTCAATTCTGATTTTGCGCTGCCGATATTCCCCTGATTTCGATTAAAGATAGGAAGTGGTATTGACAAGCCGAATTGATAGGTATTTCCTGGAAGATCACTTTGCTTAACTCCACCGCCAAGTTCAATATCTGGTACACCATTGGCTTTCTCCAATTTGATATTTGCCTGTTGAATTTCCACCACCAATTTTGAAAGACGAATTGTTGGAGCCGTATCCAAAAACTTTAAGGTTGGGATGGAGGGAATCTCGGTCAAGTTTCCCTCAACTTCAGTAAAAGAGGAATGCTCCTCGCCCCAAAATGACGCGAGTAAGCGCCAGCCGGATTTCAGAGAAGTTTCAATATCTCTTAATGTGAGTTTTTCCTGATATAATTGAATCCGTGCTCTGGATTTCTCAGCGGGAGATAGTTTTCCTGCCTCCACCTTTCGGCTTACAGCATTCAGTAAGTCCTTGGACACCAAGACTCTGTCATTTTGAAATATGTGTAGTTTCTGGAGATGGAGAATACCCATAAAGATAGCATATGCCTCCTCCAGTTTTTCTTGTTTTAGAATGTCATATTCCAAACGCGCCTGTTTTAATTGAAGATTCCTCAGTACGATTTCCTGTTTTCTTTTTCCACCCAAAGGAATAGACTGAGATAACATTGCGGATATTTCCGGGTCAAAACCAATGCCAGACTCAAATTCGAATTCAGGATTAGAGTATTTACGGCTTTGTTCCAGCTTCCCGGATTGAGCCTCAATGAGTTGTAACCCTGCAGCTAAATGGGGATTCCCATCAACAACCAGCCGCTCAAGCGTCTCAATATCTAACGTCTGGCAAAATACCAGTGATGTAAATATGGTACAGAGTATGTACCTATAAATTGAATGCATTACTTCCCTTTCTAAAATATGTGGACAAATATATCGGTATAACTACCAATAGTCAACCTTCAGAAAGAGTGTTTATATGAGTAAAATGGTGTGTTTAAGTAGGGGTGGAAGTGGAAGTTGTTCTTGATTTTCAAAAACTGGAATATCAGAAGTTGCAATTGGAGCATGGTCTTTAATTCCGCAAACATAAGAATAATCATTATGAATAATTTTAATATCTGAGTGATGATTAATAAAAGTGAGATCAGGATTATAATTCCAGAGATGAATATCAAAACAATTATCACATTCGTCTTGATGTTCGTCAGTCTTGGGCGTTGGGATTTTACAAGAAATATCACAGACCGCTTCGATATTAATATGACCATCCGTTTCAAAACATATAACAGGCGATTCTACGCCATTCTGAGTTAATATTGCCAAACAGAAGAAAATTGCTATAATCTGATTAATCTTCTTTCTTTTCATTATTGTAATTTATAGTATTTATAAGAAATATGAATTAATTTATTTGAGCAGCTGCACTTTTTTCACTTGCACCTGATTACCACTCCGAGCTTTAATAAAATATATGCCGGTAGGATAGATAGCAGCATTCCAGGTGAAACCTGATTTCCCCCTAAGCATTAACCCGTCAAATAAAATGGTTAGTTCCCGCCCTTTAACATCAAATACCCCAATATTCACTACACTGGTTTTCTGCTGAATAAAATTGATATTCACTGCCGGGTTAAATGGATTTGGATATGGTTCAGATAGGTGGAATTCTTCGGGATTGGGATTAACATCCGCTGATAAACGCTGTGCATCCCAACCTGTAATAATATTGGAAACAATTTCGAAATCACCTTCATAATCAAATAATTTACCGGAGATTCCTTTTCCACCATCTAAATTATAAATAAGGATTATATTATTTTCATGATGCAATTTCCAATTAGAAGGGAGGTTGTTATTTTTAATCCTAAAATTTCCTTTGGTAAACAATTGAATTCCCGCAACTTCACCATTGGTTGTAATTCCTACACTATTATTTTCAATTATTAATTGACCTTCCTTAAGCTGCTGAGAAATACGCCTGCCGCCCAAAATTTGAGAGACCATTAAAACAATATCCAGTATATCAATTTCGGTATCCTGATTTAGGTCAGCAGCGTACATTTGAAAATCATCAGGCTGGACATTGCCCAAAATAATGCCCACTGCTAATACAATATCCTGTACATTAACCACACCATCCAGGTTCACATCTCCGGGAATAATCCCGCTCAGAGTAGAATTCATCACAATATCCAATTGGCCCTGTAGTCCGGAAGAATCCTCCTGAAGAGCAAGAATTCTTTCACCTGCATCCTGGCACCAGGGGTCTGTATCGCATAAAGGGTCACTATCAAAATAAATTTGAGATACCAATATTTCTCCATCAGGAGTGGTAATCTTAATGTGAATATGCATGGGGCGACTGGCATAGTTTCCCGGTAGGATAGTTTCAAATGCATATTGTCCATTTGTATTGCTGAACATTTTACCTCTTAGATTATATTCGTCATTTTCCGGATTACCAGTGGTACATTCCAGATTAATGCTGTAGCAGCCAGCGTCGTTAGCTTGCCAGACCTCCAGCATAGCACCTGAAATAGGGGTTTCGCAGTCATTTTGTAAAATCCTGCCGGAAATATATAATCTTTGTCCGGGTTCATCCGGATGGGCAATTACCGTCCGTATTGGCGCATCTTCAACAAAATAAGGACCCATAATATCATCGGTGGTGAGATCACATTCCTGTCCCAAAACCAATGTAGGAAGCAGAACGGTTGATCCTGCTAAAACACCCCCTTTAACAATAAATTCACTTCGGGAAATTTTAGCTGGTTTTGATTTATTTTTATTCTGAGTCATATTTTTTGTTAATTATCTAAAATATAGTTTGCAATTTGCACCAAATCCAAAATATTCACATTTCCATCGCCGGTGAAATCCGCCGCACATTCAAAGGCGGGTGTGCTTACTTCTAAAATTAAATTAGCAATCTGCACCAAATCCAGGATGTTTATATTGCCATCCCCCGTTACATCTCCCAATGCCGCTCCACAGCTGGAGTCAGTCTCATAATAACCATTCCGGAGTTGATTGCCTCGGTAGGTACTCCAATATCCATTGGAACTCCCCCCGTCTTTTACGTCAATTGCGACCAGGTTACTTGTAGATCCCGCAAATAGTTCTAAATCGCCATCACCATCTAAATCTGCTATGGTTGCTGATCCGGTAAATGGAATTCCATTGCTTATGTTATAAGGGAAATATTCACTGCCATTAATATTAAATGTAATTATCTGTCCTGAATCTAGTGAGGCGATGATTTCTGGTTCACCATCATCATCTAAATCTGAAAATACTACTGAACCTGCCAGTGCTCCCCCCACATCCAAAGGCCAGCCAGAATACGTATTTCCATTCTGGTCAACAGCATATATGAAATTATCATCGGTTCCAAAGAAAATGTACACTTGCTCATTATGAGTTAAAAATGAGGGTGATGTCTGAATCTCATCGCTGGCTTGAAGACCAAACCGCAGACTGCCATCACTATTTATGGCATAAAGATTTTCGTCATTGCATCCTGAAAAGATGATTTTTTCGCCGTTTACATCCAATATTGAAGGCGCAGACTGCACCTTGTCAGTAGTCAAATAGGGGAACCCAGGGGCTATTTGGCCATCATCATAAATCAGATAAATATGGCCATTATCAGTTCCCAGAACAATATCATCTTTCCCATTATTGTTAAAATCTGCCAGGGCAACACCCGCTTTTACTTTTTCACCCAAATCTAATGGAAATCCTTCAACATTACTACCATCATGGTTGATTGCAAATAGTTTATTATTATTGGAGTAACCTGCAAATACAATTTCAAAATCGGGATCATCGTCTACATTCCCAATGGCAGGTGTACCAATAAGATATAATTCTGCATTATAATCAGTAATCAGCCCCGTTTGATTAAAAATGTATAAATGTTTTGATTTAGAACTAATTATAAATTCCATCACACCATCACCATTCAAGTCAGCACCTGCCGGTGAACCCCAAATTTGATTCCCCGTATCATAGGGAAATGTCCCATCAATAATTTCAGTTCCATTATTATTAAAAACATGAACTATCCCACTATAATCTCCAAAAATAACTTCATTGCTGCCATCATTATTTATATCCATTATAAGCGGACTGGATTTTATCATAGAATAAATTTCCAGGGGGAAACCAAATTGCTGCAGAGACACATCTAAACTAATGAGAAAATCCTGAATAGTGTTTGATTCAATTGCTAAATTAATTTGGTAATCATCCGGAGGAATATTTTCATTAAATGATATGATAATGGGATCATCTGAATTTTCAAACTCATCGCCTGGCTCCATTTCTCCAATAAACAACTCATCATTTTCAATCTCAATATAATCTTCATTGGCAGAGATGGTTATGAAAATATCTTCACCTCCTACGTACCAATTGGATGGGATTTCAAGATTTACAATAAGAGAAATGGTTTCACCGGGATTAATAACTCCATCTAAATCTCCCTGAATTTCATCATAGTTTACAGAAGTCATTTCAAAATAAGGGTAATCAGGGTATAAATCGGCTTTTGATAGATAGACCTGGTTAGTACCCGAACGTCTGTCCGACCATGTGCAAAACAGGGTATTTCCCACCCACAACAATTTTGCGTCGGATTGTATCACATAGGAATCTTCTACATTTTGGTTTACTTTTTGTACATTTCTCATTAAAGTTGACCCAAATTCAGAAACACCATAATAAATATCCGGATTACCCAATGATTGATCTACCCAAACTGAATGAATATAATTATCATGCATGATGATATGGGGAAAGTTCTGAGATGCATCATTATCATTTATATTAATTTCATTTGAGAATGCTAAATTGTTTAAATCTGCTTGACTGATAAAGGCATCCGTTTCCTGGGTCACATAATAACTTGCGTATTGCCAGTGTTGGACCAGATGAGGGGCAATGGTTAATAAAATCACTATGATAGGATACTTGGATTTTATCAGAAAAATTAGTTTCCCCTTGCATCTTAGTCACTAAAAATGTATCTCTGATATCACCAACATTATTCCTATATGCAATATAGAGGTCATCCGTATCGGTAATAAACAAATCCGGTTGACAACAATCACAGGGCTCCTGATATTCATCTACTAACCCTACTGGTGTACTGGGAGAAAATGCTATATCCCCAGCTTCCATGGTTGCATAACGCACATATTGAAAATGATTGTTTGAAGCATAGCTATAATAGAGGAGATGCAGGGTGCCTTGGGAATCTATTTCCATTTCGGGATACATCTGCATATACATTTGATCACTGATAAGCATATCTTCACCCCAGGAATTTCCATTATCCTCAGATTTATTCATATATATTGCTGTTGTTCCGCTTCGATTATCCATATAAACCACATACAAAATACCATTATATATTCTAATGATTGGTCCTGATTGAGTGTAGGCAATAATATTTCCAGAAATTTGGTTTACCTGAACAGGACTTGAAAATGATGAACCACCATCATTAGTCCGTGTATAAATTAGATTTCGACCACTCCCCTGCTGCAAATACCAGACAAAATGGATATTACCTTCTTCATCTACAATCATATCAGGAAATTTTTCATCGTCTTCCGTAGGAATCATATTTTGTTCACCCAGGAAAGTAAGGTTTAATTCCATTTGGTACTCCGCTTCTGACACTGCACCTTCATCAATCCACTGGGCAAT
>JYMV01053286.1_pt1 | contig 11918 bp, 8 predicted proteins | sample 338911 | NCBI WGS metagenome assembly JYMV01 (sample SAMN03354496, study PRJNA234377) | hydrothermal vent metagenome | biome: Deep sea; feature: Hydrothermal plumes at the Eastern Lau Spreading Center, Western Pacific Ocean; material: Seawater | place: Tonga | collected 2009 | depth 2000 m m
TTTTCAAATATTTTTCAATTGAGAGTGCAGCATCTCTTCCATCTTTAATACCCCAGACTACTAATGAAGCTCCTCTTATAATATCTCCAGCTGCAAATACTCCTTGTAAGTTTGTTTCCATGGTATCAAAATCATTACAAAAAACTGAAGCTGCTTAGAACAATATGAAACTTTATAAAAAAAATTTAAAAAAGTTAATTAATAGCAAGGTTTATCATCCGAATATGGAACATGATGCATGTGGAGTTGGTCTTGTAGTCTCTACAGAAGGAAAAAAATCTAGAAAAATTGTTGAGTATGGAATTGAGGCATTGAAGGCTGTTTGGCACCGTGGAGCAGTAGATGCTGATGGCAAAACTGGAGATGGTGCTGGAATCCATGTGGAAATTTCAAGAGATTTTTTTAAAGAAAAAATTGAAAACTATGGTCGCAAATATGACGGAGGAGAAATTTGTGTAGGAATGATTTTTTTGCCTCGTAATGATTATAATGCGCAGGAAAAATGCAAAACATTGATTGAAACAGAGCTTTTAAACAATAATTTTTATATTTATAGATGGAGGCAGGTTCCAATTAATACTAGCGTACTTGGTGTTAAAGCAGAACTAACAAGACCAGAAATCGTTCAAGTTATCTTTAAATCAAACGACAAAAAACTTAAATTTAAAGAACTTGAAAGACAACTTTATGTAATTAGAAGAACAGTAGAAAAAAAAGCTTTAAATTCTCGATTAAAGGATTTTTATATATGTTCGTTTAGTTCAAAATCGATAATTTATAAAGGTATGTTTCTTGCTGAAACATTGTCTGACTTTTATCCTGATTTACACGACGAAAGATTTATTTCTAGATTTGCAATTTTTCATCAAAGATATTCAACCAATACTTTTCCAAGTTGGGATCTTGCACAACCATTTAGAGCTTTGGCACATAATGGAGAAATAAATACATTAAAAGGAAATATTAATTGGATGAAAGTTCATGAGCAAGAAATGAATAGTGAACTGTTTAAAGAAATGGAAAATCTTAAACCGGTAATAAATTCAGGTAATTCAGATTCTGCTGCACTAGATAATGTTTTTGAATTGTTAAATCGTTCTGGCCACCCTGCACCTCTCGCAAAATTAATGTTAATCCCAGATGCTTGGTCAAAAAAAAGTAAAACATTGCCAAAAAGTCACCAACAACTATTTAATTTTTTAAATAGCATCATTGAACCCTGGGATGGACCCGCAGCTATTGCCGCTACAGATAATGACTGGGCTATTGTTGCAAACGATAGAAATGGATTAAGACCCTTAAGATATATTGTTACCAATGATAAACTTCTATTTGCTGGATCTGAAACTGGAATGGTATCTCTGGAAGAAAATAAAATTGTAAGTAAAGGTAGATTAGGACCAGGACAAATCATAGGAATAAAATTAGATAAAGGAAAAGTATATCATAATACTGAAATTAAGAATTACCTTGCAAAAGAATATAAGCATTTCAATAATCAAATTATTGATCTTGATAAAAAGTTTTATGTTAAAAATGAAAAAAGACTTTTCTTTGGAGAGGAATTAAGAAAAAGACAATATGTTTTTGGACTAACTATTGAAGATTTAGAATTAATTTTACATCCAATGGTAGAAGATTCTAAAGAAGCTACTGGATCCATGGGAGATGATACTCCAGTTGCTGTTTTATCCGATAGATATAGACCACTTAACCATTATTTCAGGCAGAATTTTAGTCAAGTTACAAATCCACCAATTGATTCTTTAAGAGAGAATAAAGTTATGAGTTTAAAAACTAGATTTGGAAATATGGGAAATATTTTAGATTTTAATAATTTAACTAAAGAAAATATTTATGTTTTAGATAGTCCAATATTATCAAATTCACAATTTTTAAAATTCAAAGAATATTTTAAGAAAAGTTTTACTATTATTAACTGTACATTTGAAAAAACTTCTACGTTAAAAAAAAGTTTAGATAACATTATTAATTTATCAGAGATAGCTGTTAGAGAAGGTATAAAACAAATAATTTTAACTGATAAAAATTTAAATGAAAATAAGATACCTATTCCTATGCTTTTAGCAGTAGGAGCTATCAATTCTTACTTAATTAAAATGAGATTAAGAGGATATGTTTCTCTTAATATTCAAACAGGTGAAGCATTAGACACTCATTCATATGCTACTTTATTAGGTGCTGGAGCCACAACGATAAATCCATATTTGGCTTTAGATACAATACATCAAAGATATGAAAAGAAATTATTTGGTAAATTAACCATAGATGAATGTGTTAAGCGTTACATTCAAGCAGTAAATAATGGTCTTTTAAAAATTATGTCCAAGATGGGTATTTCAGTATTAAGCTCATATAGAGGAGGAGGTAATTTTGAAACGGTAGGATTAAGTAGATCAATAGTATCTGAATTTTTTCCAGGAATTACATCTAAAATCTCTGGAATTGGTGTAATTGGAATTGAAAAAAAAATCAGGAAAATTCACGATCAAGCATTTAAAGAAAACATAAGCGTTTTACCAATTGGGGGAATTTATAAATATAGAAGGAATGGCGAAACACACCAGTATCAAGGAAATTTAATTCATATGTTGCAGCATGCTGTTGCTAATAAGTCTTATGAAACTTATAAAAAATACACTAAAGCAATTTATAATTTACCACCAATTAATCTTAGAGATTTAATAGGATTCAAAAATAAAAATAAGCCAATAGATATTTCACAAGTCGAAGATAAAACAGAAATATTAAAAAGATTTGGGAGTGGAAGCATGTCACATGGAGCTTTATCACAAGAGGCACATGAAACTCTTGCAATTGGCATGAATAGAATTAAGGGAGCTTCTTGCAGTGGTGAGGGAGGAGAAGATCCAAAAAGGTTCAAAATTTTAGAAAATGGAGATAGTTCGAACTCTAGAGTAAAACAAATAGCCTCTGCTAGATTTGGTGTTACAATTGATTATTTAAACAATTGTAATGAAATAGAAATAAAAATAGCACAAGGTGCAAAACCTGGAGAGGGAGGACAATTACCAGGTTTTAAAGTTACAAAAGATATTGCAAAATTAAGACACTCAACTCCAGGAGTTACTCTTATTTCGCCTCCGCCTCATCATGATATTTATTCAATAGAAGATCTTGCACAATTAATTTATGATTTAAAACAGGTTAATCCAAATGCTCGAGTTGGAGTAAAATTAGTTGCATCAAGTGGTGTTGGGACAATTGCTGCAGGTGTTGCAAAAGCTAAAGCTGATATTATTTTAATTTCTGGTCATTCTGGAGGTACAGGAGCAAGTCCTCAAACAAGCATAAAATATGTTGGCATACCTTGGGAGATGGGACTTACAGAAGCTAATCAAATACTTACATTAAATAATCTAAGACATCGTGTAACTCTAAGAACAGATGGTGGAATAAAAACAGGAAGAGATATTGTAATCTCAGCAATGATGGGAGCAGAAGAATTTGGAATCGGAACTACGTCGCTTGTAGCAATGGGTTGTATATTAGTAAGACAATGTCATTCAAATACATGTCCAGTAGGAGTATGTACTCAAGATGAAAAACTTAGAGAAAAATTTACAGGCACACCAGAAAAAGTAGTTAATCTATTTACTTTTATTGCTGAAGAGGTAAGGGAGATTTTAGCAAGTTTAGGTTTTAAATCGTTAAATGAAATTATTGGCAGAACTGATTTATTAAGACAGGTAAGCAAAGGTTCAGAAAGTCTTGATGATCTAGATTTAAACCCATTGTTTGTTCAAGCTGATCCTGGTGAAAATAAGAGATATTGTGAAAAAAAAATTATTAATAAAGTACCTGATACTTTGGATGAGCAAATTTACAAAGATATAAAAGAAAAATTTAACAATAAAGAAAAAATATATAAATCATACGATATAAAAAATATCCATAGAGCGGTTGGTACTAGACTATCACATTATATTTATAAGGAATTTAATAATAAAAAGCTGCCTGATGATTTTATTTCTATTGATCTTTATGGTTCTGCGGGTCAATCATTTGGTGCATTTGGAATTAAAGGATTAAAATTAAGATTATTTGGAGATGCAAATGATTATGTTGGTAAAGGATTATCCGGCGCTAAATTAGTAATTCGTCTACCAAAGACAAGTAATTTAAAAAGTGATGAAAATACAATTATAGGCAATACAGTCTTATATGGAGCTACTTCAGGAAAATTATTTGCATCGGGTAAAGCAGGCGAAAGATTTGCTGTTAGAAATTCAGGAGCTTTATCAGTAATAGAAGGATGTGATTCTAATGGATGTGAATACATGACAGAAGGTGTAGTTGTTATTTTAGGAAAAGTAGGAGATAATTTTGCAGCCGGTATGACAGGAGGTATGGCTTTTATATATGATCCATTTTTAGATTTTGAAAAATATGTGAATCCCGATTCAGTTATTTGGCAAAAAATTCAAACTCAATATTGGATTAAATATCTTAAAGCCTTAATAGAAGAACACTATAGCGAAACAAATTCTGAACTATCAAAAAAAATAATAAATAATTTTGATAAAGAAATTTATAATTTTATTCAAGTCTGTCCTAAAGAAATGTTGGATAAATTAGAAAATCCAATATCAACTAAAAAAATAGTTGGTATTGCAAGTTAATTAATGAATTTTATAAGCAAATCTAACTCTTTCAATAATATTTTTAAATTTTTTGCAGACGATAAACTGTGATCTCCATTTTTAACAATTGTTAATCTTTTTTTAGATTTACTAAACAGCCTTAGAATTTTTCTTGAATAAATGATTGGAACTGCTTCGTCTTTACTTCCATGAATCATAGTTACGTGAATTTTTGATCTTATTTTCTTACTAAATACTTTATTTTTTCTACCATCTTTTATTAATTGTAATGAAATAGGATATTCATAGTTTCCATGCTTTAAATAATATATTCCATTTTTAATAGTTTCTTTCTTCATTTTTTTTGTAAATTTATTCCACATTAATCTTTCTAAAAATTCTGGTGCAGAACCAATCCCTAAGAATCCTTTAATCTGTTTTTTAAAATATTTGAATTGATTTAATGATAACCAAGATCCCATGCTTGAACCTATTAAAATAAAATTATTTTTTTTTACGATTTTTTTTATTGTGTATTTAATTTCTTTAGTCCATTTACTTACATTTCCTTTAGTAAATTTTCCTGAAGATTTCCCATGCCCAGAATATTCTAATGCAAGAAATCCTAGTTTTCTTTTTTTACAATATCTTTGAAAAGCTTTAGGTTTTTCACCTTCCAGATCAGACATAAATCCATGAAGAAAAACTACAAATAGCTTAGAATTAGTATTTAAAAATATGCACCTTAATTTTTTAGTCTTGGAAATTTTCAAATATCTAAATTTACTCATAAAAGATAATTAAATAATGTGATATTATAATAAATTATTAAATGCCATTTAAATTAAAAGTTTTACAAGTTATTCCAAAATTAGGATATGGGGGAGCGGAGATAGGCTGTTACGATCTTGCTCACTATCTTTATGAAAATGATTGCTCATCTTATATAGTTACTAGTGGCGGCACATTAACCAAATATATCAATAGAAAGAAAGTAAAATTAATTAGGCTACCAGTACAGAGTAAAAATCCAATTTTAATATTGTTAAATGCAATTATATTAACAATTATTATACTAATATTAAATATAAATATCGTACATGCAAGAAGCCGAGCACCTGCTTGGTCGTGCTTAATTGCAACTAAAATAACCGGTAGAAAGTTTGTTACAACATTTCATGGAACATTTAATTTTAAAAGCAACATAAAAAAATTTTATAACTCAGTAATGGTAAGATCAAACTTAATAATTGCTGGATCAAATTTTATTTTTTCACATATAAATGAAAATTATTCAAAATATCTTAAACCTGAAAAAAAATTTTTAGTTATCTTTAGAGGTATAAATACTGATTATTATGATCCAAAAAAAATTAAAGAACAAGACGAAGTACAATTAATAAATAAGTGGAAAATTGATAAAGAAAAAAAAGTTATAATTCTTCCTGCCAGAATTACAGCTTGGAAAGGTCATGAAATTTTTTTAGAAGCTTTAAATAAGCTTAAAATTAATGAACCCCAAAAAAAATTTATTGCAGTTATTCTTGGTAGTGACCAAGGTAGAAAAATTTATAAAAAAAGACTTATAAGACTTGTTGAGCAGTACAGATTAATTAATGATGTAATTTTTATTGATAACTTTGAACTAATGCCTATCGCTTATAAAATTTCCGATATTGTGATATCAAGTTCTATTGAACCGGAAGCATTTGGAAGAGTTGCAGTAGAAGCACAAGCCATGGAAAAACCTATTATTGCTAGCAACATTGGTGGTTCTAATGAGACAATAATTGATGAAAAAACAGGTTTTTTATATTCTGCGGGCAACTCTGATTTATTAAGTCAAAAACTTTCTCATATTTTTGATTTAAATGACGAAACATTGAAATCAATGGGCATTGAAGGTAGAAAAAATGTGATGAAGAAATTTAATGTTGAAAAAATGTGTTTTTCTACTTATTCAGAGTACAAAAAATTATTTAATTAAATGCCAAATATAACTCTACCAGACGGAAATAAATTAAACTTCCAAAATAAAATAACCGGATTAGAGATTGCTGAAAAAATTAGCAAGTCATTATCAAAGCAGGCACTTATTATGAGTGTAGATGGTGAACTAAAAGATTTAAGTTACACAATTGAAAAAGATTGTTCAATTAAGATTTTTACATCTAAGGATAATGAAGGACTTGAAACAATCAGGCATGATACAGCTCATATACTTGCAATGGCAGTTCAAGAACTTTTTCCAGGCACACAAGTTACAATTGGACCAGTAATAGAAAATGGGTTTTATTACGACTTTGCTAGAAAAGAGTCTTTTACCAAGGAAGATCTAGAAAAAATAGAAAAGAAAATGCATGAAATTATTGAAAGGGATGAACCTACGCGTAGGGAAGTTTGGAATCGCGAAAAAGCAATAAATCATTTTAATAAAAATGGCGAAACCTATAAGGCAGAAATAATTCAAAACATTCCAAAAGATGAAGAGGTTTCAATATACTTTCATGGAAAATGGCACGATCTATGCAAGGGGCCTCATTTACTATCTACAGGAAAAATAGGAAAATTTTTTAAACTTACAAAAGTGTCAGGAGCTTATTGGAAGGGTGATTCTAACAATGAAATGCTACAAAGAGTTTATGGAACAAGTTGGTCAACTCAAAAAGATTTAGATGAATACTTAAAAAGAATTGAAGAAGCTGAAAAAAGAGATCATAGGAAACTTGGTAAAGAAATGGATCTATTTCATTTCAGAGAAGAAAGTCCAGGTTCAGTTTTTTGGCACTACAAAGGTTGGAATCTTTTTCAAAAACTGATTGCTTATATGAGGGGTAAACAAGATGAAGCTGGTTATAAAGAAATAAATACTCCAGAAATTTTAGATAAATCATTGTGGGAAAAATCAGGACATTGGGAAAAATTTGGAGAACATATGTATACTTCTACAACACCTGATGAAAAAATATTTGCAATTAAACCAATGAATTGTCCGGGCTGCGTGGAGGTTTTTAATCAAGGTTTAAAAAGCTACAGAGATTTACCTTTAAAGATGTCTGAATTCGGAAAAGTACATCGTTATGAACCATCGGGCGCTTTACATGGCTTGTTAAGAGTTAGAGCATTCACTCAAGATGATGCTCATATTTTTTGCACTGAAGATCAAATTACTAATGAATGTTTAAGTGTAACAAATTTGATATTAGAAATTTATAAAGATCTTGGCTTTACAAATGTTCTATTACAGTTTTCTGATAGACCACAAAAAAAAGTGGGAGATGATAAAATTTGGGATAAAGCGGAAACTGCATTATTAAAAGCAATAAAACAAACAAAACTAAAATATGAAATTAATAAAGGCGGAGGTGCATTTTATGGACCAAAAATTGATTTTGTACTTAGAGATAGTATTGGTCGTGATTGGCAATGTGGAACTTTACAAGTTGATTTAAACTTGCCAGGTAGACTAGGTGCCACATTTGTAGACAAAGATGGTTCAAAAAAAATTCCTGTTATGTTGCACAGAGCTTTGTTTGGTTCACTAGAGAGATTTATTGGAATTTTAATTGAACATTATTCAGGTAAACTGCCATTTTGGATTTCACCTTTACAAGCAATAGTTATTCCAGTTTCTAATGATTTCGATACTTATGCAAAAAAAGTTTATGATAAAATAAAAAAAACAGATATTAAATGTGAAGTTGACTTAAAAAATCATAATTTAAACTATAAAATTAGAGAGCATTCTTTATCAAAGATACCACTTTTGTTAATTTGTGGGAAAAAAGAAGTTGACAGTAACACAGTAACTATTAGAAGATTGGACTCTAATAAACAAGAAAATATGGAAGTTGATACATTTCTAAAAAAATTTTCTGCTTTGAATAAAGCACCATCAAATTAAGTGGCAGATTTTAAACAAAATTATTTTCAAAGAAGAACCAAATTTAAAGGTCCTCGATCAAATTATAAAATCACTTCTCCTGAGGTACAAGTAATTACAAATGAAGGCGAAAATCTAGGAATATTAAATTTGAAAGAGGCTATCGCAAAAGCTAAAGACGAAGGTTTAGATTTAATTGAAATTGCTCCTAATGTAAATCCACCTGTTTGCAAAATAATGGATATGGGCAAGTTCAAGTATGACCAACAAAAAAAAGCGAACAAAGCAAAAAAAAAACAAAAAAAAGTAGAATTAAAAGAAATTAAACTTAGACCTGTAACAGAAATTCATGATTATTCTTTTAAAATTAAAAATGCTCAAAAATTTATATCAAAGGGAGATAAAGTAAAGTTTACTATTAAGTTTAAAGGAAGAGAACTTCGGCACCCACATCTTGGAGATGAATTAATGGAGAAAATTAAACAAGATATGCAAGAAATTGGAAGAGTAGAACTCCAACCAAAGTTTGATGGAAAGCAAATTGTCATGGTTATCCAGCCTTTATAGGCAATAATTCTGGTTGTAAATTAATATTAATATTTGTATAACTCCCGGCATCATGCCAAAATTAAAAACCAAAAGTTCAGCAAAAAAAAGATTTAAAATTACAGCTAAAGGCAAAGTGGTAATGGCTCAAGCTGGAAAAAGGCATGGCATGATCAAAAGAACGAATTCACAAATTAGAAAACAAAGAGGCACGACTATTATGTCCAAACAAGACAGCAAAATAGTTAAATCCTACATGCCTTATAATTTAAGAGGTTGAAATGGCTAGAGTAAAAAGAGGAGTTACAAGTCGAGCTAAACATAAAAAAGTTCTTAAAGCTGTTAAAGGACAGTGGGGCAGAAGAAAAAATACAATTAGAGCTGCTAAGCAAGCTGCCGAAAAAGCTATGCAATATGCTTACAGAGATAGAAGAAACAAAAAAAGAGATTTTAAAGCATTGTGGATACAAAGAATCAATGCTGGAGTTAGAGCAGAAGGTTTGACTTATTCAAAATTCATTAATGGATTAAATAAATCTGGAATTAAATTGGATAGAAAAATTCTAGCAGAAATAGCCTATGATAATCCTGAGGCATTTAAAACTATAGTTAAAAAAGCACAAGCAGCACTTAATTAATCTTCACTATTGTTTTTCTTCAGTTAAGAAATAATCTGCAATTATGTCAGAGATTAAAAAAATAAAAGAACAATATCTTTCTAAATTAAATGAGTTTTTAGATCAAAATAAACTCAATGAAATCAAAACAGAATTGTTTGGGAAGAATGGAATAATATCAACAAAATTTAAGCAACTAGGATTGATTACAGAAGAGAAAAGAAAAGATTATGCTACAGAACTAAATTTATTAAAAAATGAACTACAAGAATTAATTTCAAAAAAAACTGAAGAAATTCAAAATCAAGAAATAAACAAAAAACTTAAAGATGATAATATAGACGTAACTTTACCGGGAAGAACCTACTTTGCTGGGAAAATTCATCCTGTTTCACAGGTAATTGATGAAGTTACTTCTATTTTTTCTGAAATAGGTTTTTCTGTTGAAGAAGGGCCAGATGTAGAAAGTGAATATTACAATTTTTCTGCACTTAATACTCCAGAAAATCATCCAGCACGAGATATGCATGATACTTTTTATCTTGATTATTCTAAAGATTTACTTTTACGAACACATACATCACCTGTTCAAATTAGAACAATGTTGAAAGGTAAACCGCCGTTTAAAATAATTGCCCCTGGAAGAACTTATAGACATGATAGTGATCAAACGCATTCACCCATGTTTCATCAATTAGAAGGATTACATATAGATAAAAATATAAACATGGGTCACCTTAAAGGCTGCTTATATTATTTTGTTAAGAAATTTTTTGAAGTTAATAAAGTAAAGATTAGATTCAGACCTAGCCATTTTCCTTTTACTGAACCATCGGCAGAAGTAGATATTGGATATAAAATACAAGACGGGAAAATTAAGATCGGCGAAGGTAATAAATGGTTAGAAATTCTTGGTTGTGGAATGGTACACCCCAACGTTTTAAAAAATGCAAAAGTAAATCCAAAACAATACCAAGGGTATGCTTTCGGCGTAGGTATTGATCGATTGGCTATGTTGAAATATGGAATAAATGACCTCAGAGCTTTTTTCGAAAGCGACATTAGATGGTTAGAATTTTATGGGTTTGATCCATTAGATATTCCAACAAATTATAGAGGTCTAAGCAGATGATAACTTCATTATCATGGTTAAAAAATCATCTAGATACTAAAGCAAACTTAAATCAAGTAGCAGAGCGTTTGACAGAAATTGGACTGGAGGTAGAAAATATAAAATCATCAAATGTTAATTTAAATAATTTTATTGTTTGTAAAATTGTAAAATCTCAAAAACATCCTAATGCAGACAAATTAAAGCTTTGTGACGTTGATATAGGTTCTGAAAATTTAGTCAAAGTCGTCTGTGGAGCTCAAAATGCTAGGGATGGACTGTTTGCAGTCTACGCTTCTCCAGGTGCAATCATTCTCAAAACTAATATAAAATTGAAAGTAGCAAAAATAAGGGGAATAGAATCTCACGGAATGCTTTGTTCAGGTTACGAACTTAATGAATCTTCAGATAAAGAAGGAATTATTGAACTAGATAAAAAAGAAAAAAATATTGGTGAAAAATATTTTAAAAATATTGGAGAAAAAACCATGGATATTGCTATTACACCGAATAGACCTGATTGTTTGGGTGTTCGAGGTATTGCCAGGGATTTGGCATCTTCAGGTTTGGGTCAGTTAAAAAAACAGCCTCCTATTAAAATAAATCAAAAATTTAAAAACCCAATTAAAGTTTCAATAAAAAAAGAAAAAGGACAGGGATGTGGTATTTTTGGAAGTGTTTACATTAAAAATGTTCAAAATAAAGAAAGTCCAGATTGGCTTAAAAAAAGAATTATATCTTTAGGTTTGAAACCAGTTTCAGCAATCGTTGACACTACCAATTATATAATGTTTGATTTAAATCGACCTTTGCATGCTTATGATGCTGATAAGATTAATCAAGAAATTATTGTTAGAAACTCAACAAAAGGCGAATCTTTTGAAGCTTTAGACAATAAAAAATATACACTTCAAAATAATATGTGTGCAATAAGTGACAAGTCGGGAGTTATAGGTCTCGGAGGAATTATTGGTGGAACTAGAGTTGGTACAGAACTTTCTACTAAAAATATTTTATTAGAATCTGCATATTTTTTTCCATCACCAATTAGAAAAACTTCTAAAATACTAAATATTGATACTGATGCAAAATATAGGTTTGAAAGAGGCATAGATCCTGATTCTGTAAAAGTAGGT
>JYMV01012354.1_pt1 | contig 11916 bp, 10 predicted proteins | sample 338911 | NCBI WGS metagenome assembly JYMV01 (sample SAMN03354496, study PRJNA234377) | hydrothermal vent metagenome | biome: Deep sea; feature: Hydrothermal plumes at the Eastern Lau Spreading Center, Western Pacific Ocean; material: Seawater | place: Tonga | collected 2009 | depth 2000 m m
ATCATGGGCACCTATATTTGTTTTTGACTGGTGTTTCTCAATTGAATTAGATATGAATTGAGGGCTAATGGGACCTTGAAGTAATACTTTTTTTATCTTTTTCACTTATTAAATGGTAATTGAGGTTGTTAAGTCAATCTCTTCCAATATCATGACTATAGTCAGGCACTGTTCTAATTCCCCTTTAAATATAGTTGCCTTTCCATTATAATGAACTTTTGAAGTTAGCATATGTGCATTTCTTGTATTGCATCTAAGCGCTTTAACCAACTGTAAAATTACCTCGTCAAAGGTATGCCAATCATCATTAAACATTGTTAGCTTGGCAGATGTTACAACATCTAAATGGGATTTGTAAATAGAATCTTTTTCTGGCTGTTTCATTATAAATAATTATCCTCCTGCAAAGGGGGGTAAAATTGCAATAACATCTCCATTATTAATTGAAGTGTTTTCTTTTAGGATTTCTTGATTCAATGCCATTATATATGTCATGTTTTGGAGCTGTGGAAACAAAGCTGTCAATTGCTCAGATAGTTCATCCGTATCTTTTACATTTTGATATTTTATCGAAGACATGCAAGCAGCTTCACTTACCATCCCATAAAATAAAACTTCTATCTCCATGAATTTGATTGTTGGTACTTTTGTAAATCTTCAACTGTATTGACATTATCAAACAAATATGGGGAATAAAATTCCAAATCGTTTGAAATATCAATATAATTTATATCGGAAACCCTTAATAAGTCTTTCATTTTATTCTTTCCTGCCTTAATTTGGGATTCATGGATATCCATGAATGTCTTTTCATACACTCCCGCAAGTGGTTGAATCTTCTCTAGATGGATTGGGATTGTAGCTTGAAAATTTACATTATGGCTCTTAAGCATATATTGCAAGAAATTCAAAGACAGGTTGGGCATATCACATCCTATTACGATGTTTGTGTTTGTTGTTGAGTGAAATAATCCGGTGTGAATTCCTCCTATAGGTCCTTTATTAGTATAAATATCTTTATGTAAAGGGTATTTAAATTGGCCATATTTAGATTGGTTGGCAATTATCAAAATATTTTTTGTGATCTTTTCTGCCTTTGATATATTGTGTTCTAGCAGAGTCTTGCCATTAAGTTTAATTAAACATTTATCCCTCCCCATCCTTTTGCTTTTGCCTCCAGCTAATAGGATTATAGAAACATCCTGACTAAAAATATTTGTCATCATGGTATTAAATAGGCATTAACCGGTGCCCCCTCTTTTAATTGTATTTCATTTTCAGATAGCTTTATTAAAATATTGGATTCTGTTAGAGACTTTAGCATATGTGAACCTTGTCCAAATAAAACTTCTGCTTTTCTTCCACACATATTCCCAGCCAGAAAGTGCACTTTACCATCATCTTTTCTTTTATAGTCATGAGCTAAGCTTGTTTTAATTGAAAGCAGATCTGCATTACTATCCCCCATGGCATTTCTGATAAATGGAAGGATATAATAGTAAAAACAAATTAGAACTGCTCTGGGATTTCCAGGTAATCCAAAAGCAAATTTATCCCCCTTCTTTGCAAAAAGCAATGGTTTACCAGGCTTTTGCCATACTTTATGGAATATGATGTCAAAGCTATTTGCTTCCAATGCAGATCTGGTGAAATCATAATCTCCAACAGAGACACCACCGGTAATTAAAAGTATATCGACCAAATTTTCATGGTGCTTAATGCTATTTGATAATTGTTCAAAGCTGTCAGAACAGTTCTTGTAATCTGTCTCAACACCTATTTTATTCAGACCCGCTTTGAGCATTTTCCCATTTGATTCATAGATCTTTCCATGAAGGATGTCTTTCTTTTTTGTTGTAAATTCATTTCCTGTTATAATGATATGTACTTTAGGGGATCTAAATACTCTTACCTTATTTATACCTAAGGAAGCAAGGAACCCTATTGCTGCTGGATTTAACATTGTACCTTTTGCCAGTGCAAGCTCACCTTCTTTGATCTGCTCACCTGCTTTTCTTAAATTTGCACCTATTTGAATATCAGATTTTGTAATCCTGATTTTGTCGCCATGTATTGTTACATCTTCCTGCATTACAATTGTATCTGCTCCATCGCAAATTGGCGCACCTGTAAATATCCTTGAACATTCTCCAGGTGAAAGTTGTATGTCCCCTTTGTCGCCAGCTTTGATCTCAGCTACTAATTTAAGATCCAGGCAATTATTGTCGAGGCTTTTGAAATTGAAACAATATCCATCTACAGCGGTCTGATGAAATAAGGGATGCTGAATAGGAGAGGTAATATTATTAGCAAGAAATTTATTAGCCGCTTTATCTAAGGGCAATGTTTCCTTGCCAAGATCAAGGTTGTTGCCAGCAATTAACTTCTTTGCCTCATCTACACGTATCATTTGACAGAATTAAAATCCACTTTAATTAATATTATTAAATTTACTTTATAAATCGCAATAAAGGGTTAAATATATGAATTTGGAAAGAAAACCTGTACTGGTTATCATCATATTTCTCTGTTTCGTCCCACTTGCTAAAGGCGACACATAGGGTGTATAGAACTAAAGAAACCGCATCTAATTAACTTTTGGAATAATAAAATATAGTATGAGTATTCAACTTGTAAAAGCAGGGGAACAGGGTAGGGGGCAGTTTAATAATGGTGAGATATTAGAATACAAGCCAATTGGTTTTCCCCAGGATGGAGGGAAACTAAAACCATATTCAAATTTATTCTACTGGGCTCATGCTTGGACTGATACAGGAAGTACCATAGGAGAACATCCACACCAAGGATTTGAGATACTTAGCTTTGTTCTTGAAGGATCTATTGAGCACTATGACAATAAACAAGAAGGATGGAATGTGCTCAATAAAGGAGATGCACAAGTAATAAGATCTGGTAATGGTATCAGCCATGCAGAAAAATTAAATAAGGGGGCCCATATGTTTCAAATCTGGTTTGACCCTGATTTGAGTAAGGCTATTAACAAACCTGCAAGTTATAATGACTATCAGAATGATCAATTTTATATTGGATTTGAACAAGGTCATAGTGTTAAAGTATATGCTGGCCCAAAAGGAATAATGAAGCTTGATACTCCAGGAATTGTTATTAAAGAATATTCCTATGAAAGGGGTATGCATAGTTTTTCAATGAATTTGAATAATTGTTATTCACTCTATATTATTGATGGAGAGGGAGAGATAATAAATGAAGATCAAAAAGTTATTATTGAAAAAGAGGATTTTGTTGTGATGAAGAAAATCAACCTTGTTAATATCAATTTTATTAAACCTGCTATTGTATTTGTTATTATTTCTGAAATAGAGATCCCTTATAAGACCTATCCATATTTGTAATTAATATAAGGTAAAAAGAAAAGTGTTAGAGATTGATGTTAACAAACATCATCAAGATTCTATGTATCTGGAACAATAGATGTTATTTAAAAAATTAACAGAAATTATCTTACATTTATAAATGAGGTAATAATTTGGATCTATTACCCTTTTTTAAAATTGTAAAATGTTGAGATGAGTCTTTCTTTATATTTTACCTTAGATTTATTAGATTTGCAAGAATTAACAAAAGGGATGCTAAGAGTTTCGCATATTAAGTTTTACTTCTTTGTATTATTATTTGTTTGCTTGAATTCTCATTTGAGTGCCCAAATTGAATTGAGCAAGGGTGAAGGAAAAATATTCAAAAGTGCCAATTCTTTTTATGAGAATGGCGACTTTCTTTCGGCAAAGGATTTGTATCAAAAGTTATACAATAAAGGTCTTGCAACAGGAGAAATCTCTTTTAAACTGGGAAAATGTATCTTAAATGCAGAAGGGAATTATGAAGTTGCATCTGAATACTTTCTCAAATCTAATGAATCAAAATTTCCTGAATCGTACTTTTATTTAGCAAAATGGTATCACTTCAAGGCTGACCTTGACATGGCCATAGAACATTACAAAAGCTATATGGCAATTATAAATGGAAAGATTGAAGGCCATGGAGATATTAATGATTATATTACCTCTTGCAATACCGCCAAGGAGATGCTGGCAAATCCTGTTGATGTAGAAGTTGAAAACTTGGGTCCTATAATAAATACAGTTCATGCTGAATATGCGCCAGTAATTTCAATGGACGAGTCCTTTATGTTATTTACTGCGAGGAGGCCAAATACTACTGGAGGGAAAAAGGATGCTTCAGGCAGATATAATGAAGATGTTTATATGACCACAAATGTTCAGGAAAAATGGTCAGACCCAAAACCTGCTGGACCATCAATAAATACAGAAAACAATGATGCTACGGTAGCATTGTCTGGAGATGGTTTTGTTTTAATTACCAATAAATCAGATGAATCAGGTAAAGGGGGAGATTTATATTGGTCTAGGCTGTCTGGTGATGAATGGCAAGAGCCAAGAAAATTTGATGAAGGTATTAACACTGAGCATTTGGAGACAGGCGCTTCCTATTCTGCTGATATGAGAACCTTATTCTTGGCAAGCAATCGGCCTGGAGGATTTGGTGGAAAAGATATATATAAAGTAGAAAAATTACCAGATGGAAGATGGAGCCTTCCTGAAAATTTGGGAGATAAAATTAACACAATCTATGATGAGGAGACTCCTTTTATTCATTCTGATAATAATACGTTGTATTTTAGTTCTAATGGGCATTCAACCATGGGAGGCTATGATATTTTTAAAGCGAGCCGGAATCTTGACAAAACATGGAATGTACCAGAGAATCTGGGCAGTCCGATAAATACAACAGGGGATGATCTGTGCTTTGTTTTATCTGCAGAGGGGAAGCATGGGTATTTGTCTTCAAAACGAGAAGGTGGGGTTGGTAATTATGACATTTATGTAGTTCATTTAGCTGATGAGCCTAAACAATTAACAATTATTAGAGGAATTGTAAGTGCTGGAGCAGGAGATGATGTAAAACCAGTTGGTGCAAAGATCATTGTTACAGAAACAGAAACACAAAAACTTCAGGGAATTTATACATCAAATTCTAAAACTGGAAAATATTTGATTCTTATTCCACCTGATATAAAATATTCTCTGAGGGTAAATGTTAAAGGATACCAACCTATCTATCAAGCACTATTTTATGAGTCTGGATCGGGTTTTAACATCATCAATAAGCCATTACAATTAACTAAGAAGAAGAAATAGTTTGGTTTTAGGGTTTTCCTAACCTTTATCAGACATTGTCTCGTTTAGCTTATTTCTGCATACTATACTGGTTGATATCTTATCAATTTCCGTATTCTGATAAACCCAGACTAATTATTAACAACAAGAGGTTTAAAAGGATTAATAGGCGATAAACAAATTTTCCAGTTTTACGTATATTTGATTTATGAATAAAATTAATACTTTCCTGCTATTGCTGACTTTTGGGTTTAACTCAATCTCGCTTAGCCAACAGCCTACAGAGCAGGATTGTCTTGGTGCTATTGCAATTTGCCATACTACCTTTTCTACAACAAGTGCTTTGCCTGGTACCGGAAATGTGCCTAATGAAATTAATCCTGCCACAAGCTGCCTTGAGGCTGGGGAAAAGAATGATGTTTGGTATGTTTTTTCTGTACAAACATCAGGCATCTTGTGTTTTACCATCACTCCTAATTTTTCACTTGACGATTATGATTGGGCAGTTTATAATTTGACAAGTAATACCTGCTCTGATATTTTTGGAAATCCCAGCCTTGAGATTTCTTGCAACTATGCTCCGGATGCAGGCCCTACTGGACCTAATGGACTGGGAGGCCCTCAAAATGAAGCTTGTTTGTTTGTTTTTGTAGGTGAAACATATGTGATTAACGTAAGCCAGTTCTCGCCATCACCTAATGGATATAGTATTGATTTTAGTAATTCTACCGCTTCTGTTTTTGATTATATTTCTCCGGTATTACAATCTATATCAACTCCCATATCCTGCGGAGAAGACACACTTACATTTACATTTTCTGAGGACGTTCTTTGTAATACCATTTCTGAAAGCTCTTTCTATTTAGATGGCCCTGGTGGGCCTTATACCTTAACCGGAATAGTAAGTTCTGTTTGTGATATTGGTGGCACCCAGGACAATACTTTTAAAATTGGGGTTTCTCCACCTATGCAGTTAGGAGGCAATTTCGAACTTTGTGTAGATTCTAATTCAGGGGTTACTGACCCTTGTATGAATGAGACTCCTTGGTTGTGTCTTCCGTTTACTGTAACAGGATTATCTGTATCATCCACATTCATTAACGACGTTATGTGTTTCGGAGATTCATCAGGAAGTGCCGCTGTAACTGCTTCAGGTGGCTCACCGCCATATAATTATTTATGGGATGATTCTAGTGGGCAAACTGACTCACTTGCTACAGGCTTATCTGGTGGTGAATATTTAGTGATTGCAACGGATATTTTTGGATGTAGTGGTGATACAAGTATATTTATTGCTGAGCCAATTGTTGTATCAGAAAATTCTAATGTTTCTTGCGATGTTCCAACAATAAGTGATACCATGGCAGATTGTAATGCGTCTGCAAGTGTAATGGTAATAGGAGGGACTCCTCCCTTTAGTTATCAATGGTATGATAGCTTTTTTGATTCTGTGCCTGGTGAGACTTCTGATTCTATTTCTGATTTATGTATTGGTTCATGGATTGTTATTACTACAGATTCCTTTGGTTGCCTGGATACTACCACAGTTGAAATTAAAGGGCCTCAGATATCTGATACAACATTGCTTATAAGCTGTCCAGGTGATTGTGATGGTTCAGCAATTATTCTCTCCTTAGAAGGCATGCCTCCATATACTTATCAATGGGAGCAACCATTAGGTAACCCAATTCTTGGCGAAACTGACTCCATATTAGATAGTATATGTGCCGGGAACTTTTATCTTCAGATATATACTGGGAATGGGTGTACCTTAGTTTCTAATGTAACAGTTTCAGATCCTATTCTTTTGGGATCAAATTCCACATACACGCCTTCCTGTTTTGGTGCCTGTGATGGTACAGCAGAAGCAAAACCTTATGATGGAATACCTCCTTATACCTATTCATGGCAAGATCCGGACCTTCAAACAACTGCTGAAGCTTCGGGGCTTTGTCCGGGACTCTTTACGGTATATATAACGGATTCGAAGGGGTGTGGTCCTGATACATTAGAAGTAATAATAAGTGAATATCCAGAGATAATTCTCACTACAAATATTGCCGATCAGGAATGTGATACAATAAATGGTGCAGCAACAGCAGTAGCTAGCGGAGGCTCAGCGCCATACACATATGAATGGGATGACCCTGCAGCAAGCACATCCAGTGGGGTGATTGGTTTGCCAGCTGGTGTTTTTTCAATACTTATTACAGATGCTAATTCATGTACAGCAATTGAATTTGTATCCATTGGTTATACCGATAGTGCCCAAGGAATGATAAATATAGCTGATTCAATTTCATGTAAAGGTGCAACTGATGGAGCGCTTTTTGTTTCAAGCCTCAGCGGAGACACGATGCCTTATCAAAACTGGAATACCAAGGATACTGCTTCTTCAATCAATGGTTTGGGAGCTGGATTCTATACCGTGATTGCCTATGATACAAATGGATGTCCTGTTTCCCTTTCAATTGAATTAGAAGAACCAGACTCAATATCTTCTGCGAGCACTTTTTCAAGTGAGACTTCATGTAATAGTATGGATGGAAGCATTGCAATAAATGTTGATGGTGGCACCATGCCCTATTCATTTATCTGGTCTCCTTCTGTCAGCACTGACTCTTTTGTTACCGGTTTGGTTGCCGGAACATATGCTGTTACTATTAACGATGCCAATAATTGTCCGCCAGATACACAATCATTTGAACTGATTGAGCCTCCTCCAATAACCATATTAGTAAGCTATACAGATGCAACTTGCTTTGAGGGCAATGAAGGTACTGCCTCTTGTTCTATTTTAAGTGGTGGCGCATCACCCTACATATATTTATGGACTGACACGAATTCTCAAACTACTTCAAATGCAACAGGATTGTCAGCTGGCATTTATAGCGTATATGTCACTGACATTAATAATTGTGATACAGTTACAGAAAGTGTAGAAATTTTACAACCAGATGAGCCAATAGATGTGGAATTATCCAATACTTGTAATGATGGAGGAGGTTCTATTTCATCTGTGACTACAGGAGGCACTCCGCCGTATGTGTACCAATGGTCAGATGGTTCTGTTTCTTCTGATCTTTCAGGGCTGGAAAAAGGAACATATACTGTTACGGTAACAGATATATATAACTGCCCTCCTGATATTGGATCAACACTAGTTCCTAACTGTTTTATTTCTATTCCTACTGCATTTACACCAAATGGCAATGGAAGTAATGATACCTGGGAGATTACAAATTTGAGTCTAATCCCTGAATCGAGGGTTACAGTTTATAACAGATGGGGTGACATCGTTTTTAACTCAACGGGGTATGAAATTCCATGGGATGGGAAACATATGCTTACAAACACTGTTTTGCCTACTGCTGTTTATTATTATATCATTGAAGGTGTTAATCCTGATTTTGTAGAATCTGGGAGTAGTCTTCAAGGGAATGTAACCTTAGTTAAATAAATAATTAAATACAAATAGGATGTTGAAAAATAACAAAATACCTCTTCTGATCATTGGAGTAGCTATAGCTATTAATGGCTTTGGGCAGCAAACACCACAGTATAGTCAGTATTTATTTAATAATTACTTGATAAATCCAGCGATAGGTGGAAGTGGTGATTATTTAGAGGTTAAACTTGGATCTAGAACTCAATGGCTAGGATTTGGAGCTGCACCTACTACGTATTTGATAAGTGCACACTCACCGGTAAATTTTGGCCATAATGAACCAAGGAAGTTTGGAGATAGAGATCATCATGCCATGGGAGGATATGTTTTGAAAGATGAAACTGGGCCGATAAGCAATTTAAATTTTTATGGCTCCTATTCATATCATATGCGATTGAGCTATCAACTTAGAGTATCTTTTGGGTTCTTTGCAGGTATTAAGCAGTATTCATTAAATACTGATGGTTTGACTACTGCCACGCCAGATGATCCTGACCTGCTGTCCATATCAGCCATTACGCCAGATGCTGCAGCAGGTTTATGGATGTATACAAAAAAATATTTTGGAGGTTTGTCAATTCAGCAATTACTACCTATACCTCTTGGTGGTACATCTAATACCTTGCGTATGCATTATTTTTTAACGGGAGGCTATAGGATCCGACTAAGAAAAATAGATTCTTATATTATCCCCTCAACACATATAAAATTTGGACTATTAACACCAATTCAAGCAGACATTAACATTAAATTTAATTATCAAAATACAATGTGGGCAGGCTTGGCATATAGGAAAGTAGATGCGCTTATCGGCATTGTTGGTTTTAATGTAAGGAACTTTTTTCAGGTTGGTTACGCTTTTGATCTTACCATGTCCAAGCTTAGGCATTACAGCTCTAATACACATGAAATAATAATCACATTTAGGTATAAGCCAAGAAAAAGGATAGAAGATCTAAGGTGTCCAGATTTTGGATAGCAGTAATTAAATTGCTTTATTGACAGTACTTTTTTATGTATGTATAGGCTTGCATGAAGCCGTATTTGCCAGCTTCTTCAAGATCTTTACAGCATCCTTCTTTATCCTCTAAAAAGTACTTTACATGGCCTCTATTATACAGGGCTTCACCCATTAGTTTTTTTAAATTGTCGGCTTTGTTGAATTCTATTGCTGCACCCTTCCAATCTTCTAGAATGGTTTTCACATTTCCTCGTTTAATAGAGGTCTCAATCAAAACCAGGGTTAATTCTACGGTTTTGTCGAAGTCACTTAAGGATGATTCGAAATTTTGGAGTATAAAATAAATAGCACCTCTCACCAGATATGCAGTGTGTAAATTTGGATCCAGTTCAATTGCCTTATTATAGTCTAGCATTGCTGCTTCTAAATCATCCAGCTCTTTCTTATGGTTACCCGCAATTAGGAAATCCAATGCAGTCTCTGGAACATCTGCTTTTTTTCCTTTTCCCTTCTTCGTTCTTACTGCTTCTTTCTCTACTTTAGCTCCATCCGTTTTCTGAACAGATTTCTTATCAGATTCTTTCTTTTCAGGCTGTGTGCTCTCATTAGTTTGCCCAAATGCTAGACACCCATTGGCTAAAATAAATAGAGATAATATTAATACTTTCATAATGTATGTTCTCCTGATGTATTAGAAAAAGGAGTTAATTTGGCTTCTAAACTATGAAATTAATCCAATATTTTGACATTTACAATAATGATTTATCAATGATAAGTTTATTTTGATCGTTTATTGCTACTTTAGGTGTCTAATTGTTAAAAAATTAAGATTATGAAAAATATTATTCCAGTTATAACATTGCTTGTAATCTATTGTTTATTAGTTTCTACATCTTGTAAAAAACGACAGTTAAATAGGCAAACAACAACTGCTGAGGACAATGCACTCGCAGAAAATCTGTTTGATGATGTCCTTAAGAATATCAATGAAGTTGCTGAAGAGGAAAATTTAGACGGTACAGGTAAAATGGGTAGTACAGACTACACATTTAGTTCTAGTTGTGCTACGATAACATTAAATCCTCCTGCCTGGGATACCAATGGTACCTGGAACACTACTTTCCCAAAAACCTTAACAATTGATTTTGGAACAGTGAATTGTACTGGCAATGATGGTAAAAAACGAAGAGGAAAAATTGTTTCGGTGTTTTCGGGTAAATATAATGTTGCTGGAACAATAATTACTACAACATTGCAAAATTACCATATAGATGATTATAGTGTGGAGGGAACGAAAACAATAACCAATACTGGCAGTAATTCATTCTCTATTGTAGTAGATGGTGCTGTTGCTTCTCCTGATGGAAGTCAGGAGGTTACATGGAGTTCTACAAGAACCAGGACATGGATAGAGGGGCAGAACACTGGGTTTTGGACATTGAATCCGGATAGTTCATGTTGCATGTTTTTTAATGGCATTTTAGATGATGTTTATTCAATTAGCGGTACTGCGGAAGGAACCAATCGTGAAGGAAGGTCATTTACGGTTAATATTACTACACCATTGAGGGTTCAATTCTGTGGCTGGCTGCCTGAAATAACTGAAGGTGTATTAGAGATCCAGCCTGAAGACCTTAAAAAGAGGACTGTGGACTTTGGTAACAAAGATTGTGATCGGCAATATATAGTAACTATCAAGAACAAAACGTATACCCGGAATTTCTAAAGTAAAAGATAATATATTACTGTTATCCTTTCTCTTTGGTCATTCTCTCCAGGACTCTGTCTAGTTGTTCGTGGTTTAATTTCTTTGCAATTATTTTCTTGTCCCTGTCCAACAGGAATACTTGAGGTGTGCTGCTTATATCATATAGATCACGAAAGGGGCTCTTCAGCTCAAAATCTGCTACATTAATCCAATTAAATGGATGCTCATTTAGATATTTGATCCATTTATCTTCTTCAATTTCTGTACAAACAGCATATACTTTCAAGCCTTTGTCCTTATACTTATCATACACCTCCTTAATCTTTGGCATTTCTTTTTTGCAATGGCCGCAATCTGGATCCCAGAAGACTAACATTAAATATTCTGCATCAACAGAGTATAAGGGGATTAATTTTCCGTCCTTATCTCTCATATTGTAAATGGGCGGAGTTTGTTTTCCAATAAGCGTAGGTTTGATGGAACGAACGCGGTCTGATATTTTGAATAATTGTACAGAGTCTATCCAAAAGGCTTTATTGGTCATATAATACTTCTCTGCAAGGTGCACAAAAACTGCATCCATCCCCATTATTTTAGATGTTTCATACATATAAATGATCTT
>JYMV01027775.1_pt1 | contig 11916 bp, 14 predicted proteins | sample 338911 | NCBI WGS metagenome assembly JYMV01 (sample SAMN03354496, study PRJNA234377) | hydrothermal vent metagenome | biome: Deep sea; feature: Hydrothermal plumes at the Eastern Lau Spreading Center, Western Pacific Ocean; material: Seawater | place: Tonga | collected 2009 | depth 2000 m m
GAAGATAACCATTTGGCTCAGGCGGAAAGCGTGTTTGAATAGAGGTGTGTAATCCAGAATCTAAATCATCGTTAACTTGATGACGAATAAAATTAATAGGCTTGTTAATAGTGTTTTTATCACTCATGGTGAGTTGTAATTGCTATAAAATTAATCGTTTAATTATATCAGCAAACCTATAAATTTATGAACGAAGCAAGCTTGGATAGAAGATACTCCAGCTTTGTTGTTGGTTTATTAATTTTTTTTCCTATACTTATTAATTCTGTTAAGGTTTTGGGCAACCTTATTTTGTTAATTTTAGTTGTATTAGGTTTTTATATTGCAATTACTGAGAAAAAAAATCCATTCAAAATTCAAGAATTAAAATTTTTTTCATGGCTAACTATTGGTTATTTTTTGACGATGTTGTTATCTATCCTGATATCAGATGGATTTAATGCTGAGTTTCATCATTTGGGTAGAAAAGTACATTTTTTATTAGCCCCTCTAATAGCCCTGGCCATATACCAGGTGAATTTACCTCTTAAGACTTTTCTATTGGCTATAAAAGCAGGGCTAATTATTATTGGTATTATTGTTTTGGTTCAGTTTTTATTAGGTGTAGCTAGGCCTTCAGGAATGATCAACGCTAATATTTTTAGCGATATTACCGTTGCCATGTTATTTTTATCAATAGTACAATTTTTCAATGAAAAGCCTCAAGAGCAAATTATCACCTTTATTGCTGTCTTAGCTGGCTTGGTTGCTATAGTTTTATCGGGTAGCCGAGGTTCATGGGTATCATTTCTTATTTTGTCACTTTGCTACATATATTTTATCTACAAGCCTTTATTAAAGGGTAATAAAAAAAGAAAGTTATTCATAATATCTTTCTTTGTAATACTATTTGGCTTAGTTGGAACCCAGTCAAATGTGAACAATAAGATAGATACCGCATTTGTCAATATTCAAAAGTGGGACAGTGGAAGCCATGAATTTTCCTCATCGGGCGTGAGAATGGAAATGTGGAGGGCAGGGCTAGCCTCATTAAAAGAATCACCATGGTTTGGTTATGGCTACAGGAATGCTAATAGTGTCGCTTCAGAATACGCAACACATAATCAAGAAATGATAACCAAGTTTACCCATCTGCATAATGAGTATATTACTAGTCTAGTATCAGCAGGTATTGTTGGGCTATTGGCACTATTGGCACTACTGTTGATACCATTGAAAATATTTTTAAGCAGTTTAAAGCAGGACGAGAAGTTCAGTTATTCATTAATGGGTGTGATGTTGTGTATTGGATATATTACATTTGGTTTTACTCATATAGCGTTCGGTGAAGAGCATATTAATGCGTTTTATGTTTTATTTATGGGTTTTTTGTTGCCCAGAACTATAGGGGCTATAAGCGTTAAGGGCGCATAATAGTGCAGCAGTAAAAGTCATACAAATGTCTCACGACCTAAAAACTCTATTGGACTTAAAATTCTTTCTTATTTATTTTAATATAACGTCTTGTGCAAAATGTTATTAGGAATAATTGACGAACACCTAATCTTATCTGGAAAAGTATTCTCTTAAGCCAAAAAACAGCACCCCCTTTAGGATTGTGGGTGCTGCTAACACTTGACTCAGATGATCTAATATCAATTGGATTTTTTATACCATAATATTCACAATGGTCTAGTTGGATAATGGGCGAAGGCTCTACTTGATAAGAGTTTAGATTATTACAGGCAGTAATATGTGCATCAGCTAATGCAATGCCTTGATGAGTTTTTTTGCCCCAGATGGCCACAATATATAGCCAGCAGCACCTGTTCGATCTTGGTAAAGCTTTAGGAGCTTTGAACCGCAAATTATAGCCTCACCAGATCTAGATATAAATTTTTTTCTACCTCTATTTTCAAGATTAATTAAATCTGTATTTTTTCTATCAGACAAATCTTTAAGTAAACTAGGAATGCATTTTGATAGCAATGCATCATCTTCTAGAATTAATACAGGTTTGTTAGACTGAATAACTCTATTCCAAGCGTGGCGATGAGAATAGTAACATGCAACTTCAGTTTCTTTTAGGGGTCTTTGCCAATCTTGATAATGCTGTTTATAAGTTGTTGCTTCTATATCATTAATTGAGGTAGCATCTAAAAATTTAAAATTTAGATCTAATTTTGATAGTTGCTCTTGTTGGAAATTGCGTCGTTCTTCTGCACTTGGCAAACTAATAACTAAAATATCCATTACCACCATCCAGTTTTATCTCTAACATGACGATCTTTAGTTCGTTTATAGACCGTGTCAAATTTTTGCAATCGTTTAAAAATCTCCAATAGGATCTCTCCAGCAACATTTAATTTTGCAACTTTATCAATTCTCCAGCGCATATTTCTGAGTGTATCGTCAGTACCAAACTTAAACACTGATGTTCCATCAAACAGCTCAAACCTCTCTTCGTTATCAAGTCTATTGATTTTTTTATCATCATCTATACAGTTCTGAGCGTTGGTAATAAATCGCTCTGATTCTTGAATCTTGACAGTATTGAGCAGGCAAACGCAGGCGACTGATAGGCTCTTTATTGAATCATCATTAGAGTAGTCTGCAAAGGTGTCAGTTGCTGCAATAAGCCAACGAATGTTTAGGCTCTTTAATAAATGTTCTTTTTCCTCAAGCCAAAGATGTTTAAACAATTTAAAGTGATTATCAACTTCAAATTCACGTCTAATGAGTACAATAATTTTGGCATGAGTATAACAAAGCTCACTCTGTCCAGAAAACTCCTCTCTTAGTGCTAAAAAATGTTCTTCTATACTATTCGAACTACCGTGAGTATAAGTGATTTCATTACCTGATATGATGTTCTCTCTCTGAGATTTGAAATCTGTTGAAATAAGAGATGAAAGTTCTTTGGCGCCGGCGCGCCTTTGATGGCGCGATAGGGAAAACCATTTTTCGAAGATAGTCTTATCTCTTTTCATATTCTAATTTATCACTCCTCCAAGTTTTTCTCTTTATTGATTTTAGATAATACCGAATTGTCTCTATTGTAATATATTTATATTTTTCAATATTTTTTCGATTAAGTAATAATATGTTTAATACTAGCTTAATAATGGGCGTAGTGAGATTTTTTATAATGTAGAGAGTTAATAGAGTTGCTCTTTGTATTCCGTCTTTATTATGATAAATGTAGTTATGTCTAGATATTGTCATTTCCATATTGAGCATTAATGAACTACCTTTGTCTGAAGTGCCACCCCATATGTGATAAATATTGCAGTCTCGTAGTTGCGCTAGTCTTTTGTTTAACGTTTTAGACATCATGTTGCAAAGATCACGATCTTCAGAGTACATCCAATACTTATCATCACCCCAACCGCCTAGCTTTTTAAAATCATCTGTTTTTATCGTAAGAATAGCGCCACTAATAATATTTGGATACCATATATTGTCTCTATTAGAGAGCATTTTAGACATTTCGTCTTTGTATATAAGGTCGTGGATTGCCTTAATCCATTTTATAAAGAACCAAGGATTGTTCCAACTGAGAATATTTTCCCCGCCATTTGAGTCAATGATTTTGCAGCCACAAATTCCTACACTTTGATCAACTTCTAACAGCTCAACCATTTTATCAATTGCGGGCGTTTTATTAAGCTCAGTATCTGGATTTAAAAATAATAGATATTCACCCTCAGCGATACTCGCCCCAAGGTTGCAGCCACTAGAAAACCCCCAATTACCCGTATTTTGAATGAATTTTATTTCTGGGTAGTTTTTTGCAAAACTCTCAAAATCTTGCGTATTGTCATCATTATTAGCAACAATGATTTCGTAATCGATGTGTGGCTGGTATTTTTCAAAAGATTCTAAGCAATCTTTTATCATGTCAAGTGAATTATAGTTAAGAATTACAACTGAGAGCTTTTTCATTACTTTTTAACCCATGTTGTATCTTTTTTTCTATCACTGTTTAAGTAGGCTTGTTTTTGTTCCTCGTTCATAATGTCTAAATTTGGAAACCATGGCAAGTGGATGGCACTATAGTCTCCTGCAATCCTTAGAGCATCGTAAAAACTCCCTTTGTAATTGTTTTTATTATATACAGCAAAGGTAGAGTCAATAGGGCCGTAGTATACTTCTAGGCTATCGTGCTTTATAGGTAGGCGCCAAAATTGTGCTTCAAACTCACGCACAGAGAAATTGCCCTGATAGTCAAACGGTTTAGTATGTGAAATACTCTGTGAAACATCAATAACCTCTTCACTGTCGAGCAAATCTAAGGCAAACCCAGCCTTATAAACGCCATACTCTTGAGTTAATTGGATTAAATCTTGCATGAAGGTTTTTGGTAGATTTTTATTTAAGTTTAAGTCTGGATCAGTGTAGGCAAAATAATTAGGCAGTTGTTGATAGATTGGATCAAGCAGCCCGACAAAATGGCCAAAGTTTTTATCAGAATATGCTACATATGCCACTTCATCGCCAACTAGTTTTTTAAGGATTTCAATCGTACCACTATCGGAAGATTTGTTATCAATTACAATTGGCTTTATGTTGAATTTATTGAACTGGCGCACTAGGTTTTCAGCATAAACACCATTGTTATAACAAATAATGATTACCGGTATCTCGTCTTTAAGATCTTCTAAAATTGTTGAAAATTGTAAAGCCAAGTGTTGACTTTTTTTCTTTCGATATGCACTAATGAGTGGCCTGTACCAAGCTTCTTTTTTCATGACTAATTCCCTTTAAGTCTACGACTTTTCCAGCTTTTGTTAATCAACGCATGCCAATAATATTGAATAGATGCACTTAATAATAGTAATGAAGATCGGCCTTTATTTGTCCATGCAAAAGGTAGGCTAACTAATGCCATAATTAATTGCGAACTTAAGCTAATAGATAGCATGCTAATATGTAGCAGTATAAGGTTAATGCCTGAGTAAAATTTTTGAATATAAACATGTCTTGAAATCATAACCTCAGATTTTGTAATGGCCGAAGTTCTTGGGTTAATTCTAGAAGAGCCACCATGTTGGTGTTTTATTTCTACATTTCTAACTAGTGTAATAGTTTTATTGATTTGATTGATCTTATGGGCCAAATCCATTTCTTCAAAATACATCCAGTAGTCTTTTTCAGATAGACCACCTACTCGGTGATAAATATCGCTAGGAATAAAGAAAACAGACCCAGTCAGCCATTCTGGGTGCCAAACATTAGCATTTTTAGGATTTTTTTTCTCGATTGTGTTTATAAATATTTTTTTGTACAGGCTTCGAATAATGCCTAGGGTAAGCCACGGGTTAATAAAAGTAACTTCTCTTTCTAATTTATTACCTGGTTTAATTTTTCTACAGGAAATAATACCAGTATCTTGGTTGTTTCTAGCGTACTCAACCATCGTGTCAATAGCAGGGGAGTCGGTTAATTCTGTATCAGGATTTAAGAATACTAAATATTCTCCACGTGCATATTTTGCACCTAAGTTACTGCCGCTAGAATAGCCATAATTGCCCAAGTTTTTTATACACTTAACATGGCTATATTTATTGCAAAAATCGTCAAATTTTCCATCCTGAGAATCGTTATCTACAACAATAATTTCATAACTATCTTTTGGGGTGTGTTGATCGATTGAGTCAACACAATCAGAAACGTAGCCCAGACTGCGATAGTTAAGAATAATAATGGAAGTTGTGATACCTGACACTATTCTTTCCAATGCTTAGTGATCCATGGAGATGGCTGTATATGTCGATACCATTTTCCACTAATGCCTTTAATTGCTTCTGGCGGATTGGGCAATCCATGAAAGATAATAACCTTTGAATTTTTAGGAATAAATGGAGCCTTAAACCATGATTTTATCCAAGATGGACAGCATCGATACTTAAAACTAGGCACCCATTCATCTGGCCAATATTCAAGCTTACCAAGTTTATGAATTTCTCTAGATAAATATGCCTGCTCATGGCGTACTTCTGACTTCACTTGCTCTGAATTTTTTTCAAAATAATCTAGAATCTGCGGATATTTTCCAGCCTCAAACCTAAATACAGAAGAGTTCCCCTCTACTTTTTTGGGATTTTTTTTATCGTGTGCAATTAAGAATTCACCTGAGTGTGTGAAAAACTCATCCAGATTATCAACAATCACAACATCTAAATCCAAAAAAAGTGTTTTTCCTTTTAAGTTGCCAAAGTCTTTTTTAAAAACAGTGAGCTTTCTCCAACCTCTTTCTGGCGCTCCGGGGGGTAAGTCTAATTCTGGCAAGCCCTGTATTTCAACCTCATCTCTAATGCCGTCATTGTTTTCGGTAAAGCAGACAAATCTAAAAGGCAGTGATAAGTTTCGACTTACCATTCCGTAGAGTCGATTAACATATTTTGGAGGAAATTTATCCCCCCACTTCATGCAAATAATATTAACTTTGTTCATTTTTTTACAGCCCTAAACTCCCATACAATATGAGATTTTTTAGTATGACTTATTACAGTATAAAGAATATTTTTTAAAAAATTAGAAAGAGATTTTTCTCGTTTTTCAAGTCTGGAAAATATTCTCTTTACTCTCACAACTTCAAACTGCCCATTAAACCCATACATTTCTGCCGTTAGTGTGGGAAGTGTAAAGTATTCATACGTGCCTTTGGTAATGAAGTTTACATGAGTTGGATCAACAAAGATTTCGTCTCGTGGATAACAGGGAGTTATTGCATAGAAAATACCATCAGGCTTAAGAACCCGATAGGCTTCGTTCATAAACTCAACAAATGGAAAACGTATATTGTTGCTTTCAGTAATTAGCCTTGGAATATGTTCTATAAAATCATAAGCAGACACAGAATCAAACGAGTTGTCATCAAATGGCAGTTTATCAAGTGCCGCATTGCCTTGTCTATAATGAAAATTCTCAGGATTTTTCTCAATAACCTTTCTTCCATATGATGCGTGCGCATCATTTGGAACAATTTTATTATTACTGGTATCTATTTGTTCAACAATATCTATAGCGTGCAATTCATCGCAATTGAAAGGGTTCCTTGGGTTGGATCCGCAGCCTATATCTAAATGTTTGGTTGTCATTTTTCGATTACACCTAAACGTTCACGCATATAACTACCATCTTGTACGTGCTGACACCAAGTCATATTATCAAGATACCATCGTATGGTTTTTTTAATACCACTTTCAAACGTTTCGTCTGGCACCCATTCTAACTCGTCAGCAATTTTAGAAGCGTCAATAGCGTACCTAACATCATGTCCTGCTCTGTCTGTCACATAGGTAATTAATTCTTTATAGTTGCCTATCCCATCTAATTCACTAGGAATCAGCTCATCTAATATAGAGCACACAGTCTTTACAACATCAATATTCTGCATTTCATTATGACCGCCAATATTGTAAGTCTCTCCAATTTCACCAGTAAGAGCAACATGTAAGAGTGCTCTTGCATGGTCATCAACATATAGCCAATCTCTAATTTGTTTGCCATCGCCATATATTGGCAAGTCCTTGCCTTCTAGTGCATTAAGAATAATAAGCGGGATGAGTTTTTCTGGGAACTGATATGGTCCATAATTATTAGAGCAGTTGGTAATTAAGGTCGGAAACTTAAAGGTGCGTTGCCAAGCGCGTACTAAATGATCAGAGCTTGCTTTAGCGGCTGAATAAGGCGAACTTGGAGCGTAGGGCGTATCTTCAGTAAACAAGTCATCCATACCTTCTAGATCGCCATAAACTTCATCAGTTGACACATGGTGGAATCTAAAGGTTTCTTTTTTATTATCATCTATATTAGACCAATAGTCTCTAGCCTCTTCAAGCAGTACATAAGTACCAACAATATTAGTTTGAATAAACTCACCTGGCCCGTCTATTGATCGGTCAACATGGGATTCAGCGGCAAGATGCATAACGATATCGGGCTGGTATTCGTTAAAAACACGCCTAATCTCACTAGCATCGCAAATATCAACTTGCTCGAATACATATCTTTCATTATCTTCTATAGAGGTTAGTGATTCCAAATTTCCAGCATAAGTGAGCTTATCAACATTAACAACATGATGATCTGTGTTGTTAATGATATGACGAATAACAGCGGAACCAATAAAGCCAGCGCCACCAGTGATTAATAGTTTTTTATAATTGGGCATAAAATTCCTTAATGCTATTTATGACTAGATCAACATCTTCATCAGATAAGGATTGGTGCAGAGGAATATTGAGTGTGCGTGAGGTTGCATAATCAGAATTTGGATATTCTTCAATTACATATTCAGAAAACAGTTCGATTTTATTGAGTGGCCAATATCTAAAAGTTGTATACACGCCTTTATCTAATAAAAATTTTGCTAGCTCATCACGGTGTTCAGTTTGAATCCAAAAGAAGTAATAAGAAGAGATGTATTCAAATCCAGGCACTGGTGGTAATTTAATATCGCCAGTATTTTCTAGTTCTTTAACGTATTTTTCAAAGATATTTTTACGTTTATCGATAAAATCATCTAACTTGTTCAATTGAGACAAGCCCATGGCCGCGGTAACATTATTCATAATAGCGCGCCTGCCTGTCCTATTCATTTCAAATTCCCACCAGTTGGAAGCATTGTCTGACGACGAATCGAGACCACTCTTGCTTTTTACTGGTAGACCAAGGTACAAGCTTTCTTCTGCCTCTATGCGCTTATCAGTATCTTTTATAAACATCATTCCACCATCGGCGGTAGACAGTGTTTTCATTGCATCGAATGACCACATACCCATATCACCAATTGTGCCACAAGCCCGACCTTTGTAAAAGCTGCGTACTGCACAAGCAGAATCTTCAATCACTAAGATTTTATGTTGATTACAAAGTTCAATGATCTCATCCATTTCGCAAGGAATTCCGCCATAGTGCGTAATGTAGATAGCCTTGGTTTTATTGGATATGACTTTTTGAATATCTTCCGCTCTTACATTGAGAGAATGCTTATCAACATCGCAAAATACTATTTTTGCCTCAGATTCAATAATAGCACTGCCAATAGATGGAAATGAAATTGTGGGTACAATAATTTCGTCACTCTTGGAAAAATTGAATAATTTGGCAGATAAGAATATAGCTTCAGTGCAACTGGTGGTTGACAGAAAACTTTCAGAATTACTTGATAAGCTTGTTGCAAATTTACTTTCAAAATCTTTAACTCCGTTTCCTTTTCCTAGCCAATTGCTAGTAAATACATCTTTGATTAATGCGAGCTCTTCATCTCCGAGGTTTGGTTGAAAAAGGTTTATCATAATAAATATTGATTTACTGTAATCTCGTATTTTGACATAAGTTAATTATTCTAAAGTATTTTTTCTATAAACAATAGCACTTAATATTTTATTCAAGTAGTTTGATGAACTTACCTATAGACTCTTTCCACTCAGGAGTCTTTAAATCAAAATCATCTATAATTTTTTGACTGTCAAGTGCTGTAAACATAGGTCTAGTTGCCGGCAAAGGGTAGTCATCAGTCGTGATTGGATTAACCAAGCATTGTATATTAGCAAGTTTAAAGATTTCCTTTGCGAATTCACACCAACTGCAAAAACCTGAATTTGAATAATGGTAAATTTGGGTCTTGAATGCAGTTTTAACAAAATTATCACGACTAATGATATGGATGATGGCTTGGGCAAGGTCCAGCGCGTAGGTTGGAGAGCCAATTTGATCGTCAACGACGTTAATTCTCTTTTTGCTCGTACCAAGTTTCAGCATGGTTTTAACAAAATTGTTACCATGCTCTGAATAGAGCCAGCTCGTTCTAATAATTATAGAATTATTGAGCATGGATTTTTGTATTGCCTCTTCACCAAATAATTTGGACCTTCCGTAAGTATTCACTGCGTTTGGAATAGCACTTTCAATATACGGCTTGATGGAATTACCGTCAAATACATAGTCAGTAGAGATATGAATTAGCTTAATATTATTTTTCTGAGCTATTGTTGCTAATTTTTCTATTGCTAAATTATTAATTTGATTAGCAAGCTTTGTTTCAGATTCAGCTTTATCAACTGCCGTATATGCCGCACAATTGATAATAACATCAAAGTTATTTTCTTCAAAATATTTTGTAATATTGTCATTTTGACTGAAATCTAACTCATCTCTACCAACAAAAACAAACTCATTGATTTGTTTATTATTAGCAACAATCTCATGAATAGACTTTCCTAATTGACCATTTTTTCCAGTAACAAGAATTTTCATTATTAATTACTCAAATAATTCAGTTGTGTCAGATAAATCAGGGTGGGTCTTGTCTTTATCTGAAAGCTGTAATTCCTGCATGGTTAATTCCCAATCAATATTTAATCTAACATCATCAAAAGCAATGCCTCGATCATGATCAGGTGCATAGTAATTATCAACCTTATAAGCAAAAGTAGCGCTATCACTCAAGACTACAAAGCCATGAGCAAAACCATGAGGAACAAACAATTGGCGTTTGTTCTCACCTGTCAGCTCAACTGCTACATGTTGACCAAATGTGGGGCTAGATTTTCTAATATCAACAGCCACATCTAAAACGCTACCTTCAATAACTCTAACTAGTTTAGCTTGAGTATAAGGTGGTAGCTGATAGTGTAATCCTCGCAGAACGCCCTTGGTAGATTTTGATTCATTGTCTTGAACAAAATTAACCTGATAACCAACAACTTTTTCAAATAAATCTTGTCTAAATGTCTCTACAAAATATCCTCGATCATCGCCATGGAAGATGGGTTGAATAAGTACTACATCAGCAATTGATTGGGGCGTGAATTTCATTAAATATCTTGCGCTCTTCTTAAGAGGTATTGGCCATATTGATTTTTCTCTAAGGGTTTTGCAAGTTTTATCAGTTGCTCTTTGCTAATATAGCCTTGTTCAAAAGCAATCTCTTCAATACAGGCTACTTTTAGCCCTTGTCTTTTTTCAATGGTCTCTATGAATGTTGAAGCTTCAAGTAGGCTTTCATGTGTACCAGTATCTAACCATGCATAGCCTCTACCCATAACCTCAACCGATAGTCGGGCTTCTTCTAGATACATTTGGTTAACAGTTGTAATTTCTAACTCTCCTCGATCGGACGGCACTACCTCTGCCGCCTTTTTAACAACATCATTTGGGTAAAAGTACAGTCCAGTTACAGCATAGTTACTTTTTGGTTTAGTAGGTTTCTCCTCAATGCTTAGAGCAGATCCACTATCATCAAAATCAACCACACCATAGCGTTCAGGGTCATGAACATGGTAACCAAATACAGTGGCTTTATTATTAGCTGCGTTTTCTACTGCAGAGCTTAGCATTTCAGGTAATCCGTGGCCATAATAAATATTGTCACCCAGGATAAGGCAAGCATCATCATCGCCAATGAAGTCTTTCCCTAATATAAATGCTTGTGCTAAACCATCTGGAGAAGGCTGCACAATATATTCAAACTTCATACCAACCTCTTTGCCATCTCCCAGCAACTGTTCAAATCTTGGTAAATCCTCAGGTGTAGAGATAATAAGCACCTCTTGAATGCCAGCCAACATTAAAACAGACAAAGGGTAATAGACCATTGGCTTGTCATAAATTGGAACCAACTGTTTTGATATAGCTTTTGTTATTGGATAAAGTCTAGTGCCAGAGCCACCTGCAAGAATAATTCCCTTCATTTTTATTTGAATATTTTCAAGTTAAATATGATTGAATATGTTAAACGAAATTTATAAAGATTAAGGTATTATTATGAGACTTATGCAACTAGTGAAGTTGCACCCTGCATAAGATAAATTCCTTTATTTATTATCAAGACTAACATGCTAACAAACAAATCAATACTTATTACCGGTGGAACAGGCTCTTTTGGCCATACATTTATTCCAATGACGCTTGAAAAATATAACCCAA
>JYMV01033227.1_pt1 | contig 11916 bp, 9 predicted proteins | sample 338911 | NCBI WGS metagenome assembly JYMV01 (sample SAMN03354496, study PRJNA234377) | hydrothermal vent metagenome | biome: Deep sea; feature: Hydrothermal plumes at the Eastern Lau Spreading Center, Western Pacific Ocean; material: Seawater | place: Tonga | collected 2009 | depth 2000 m m
GGAGGACATAGAACCGCCCACCATAACGCTTGTTCCGGCTGACGGTGCCACCGATGTGGCTGTAAACGCCTATATCCGGGTCATTTTCAGTGAACGGGTCTATTCGGAGACGGGAGAGAGCTTTGATAATTTTGATGTGAGTGACGGCATGGTAGTTGTTCGAGAAGATAATGCCTCAGGGGAGGAAGTGACCTTCTTCTCCCAGATCAGTCTGGACACCACTGCCATTACCATTCAGACCGAAGACCTGTTAAAGAGCGAACAGACCTATTACGTTCAGGTGAACCCCCGCTTTGCAGATGTGAACGGCACGGTGGTGGAGGGTGTTTACGGCACTTTTACCACGGCTGATGTCATACCACCGGAGATCACGCTTTATCCTGAAGCGGGAGAGGTGGACGTTCCCCTGGAGACAGAACTTTTCATCATTTTTTCCGAGTCTGTCAGGCTTACTGACAACAGTGTAATGACAGCTGATAATGTTAAGGACCTTTTGTATGTGAACATCTGGAACCCGGAGGGTGATGCTATTGAGTTCACTGTTTCAGTAAACGCGGCCAGGGACGAGATTATCCTGTCTCCCTCTGAGGCATATCCTCCCTATGAGAAGATCGTCTTCGGCCTCAAAGAGGGTCTGGAGGACTACAGTGACAATCTCGCTGGAAGTGCGGCGGGCTATTTCTTCACCACCGGTATTCCCGGTTTTGATATTGACCCCCTTTCAGGCATTACCACCACAGAGACAGGCCTGTCGGACACCTTTGATGTGGCCCTCACCAGTGAACCGGACGCTCCTGTGAAGTTAAACCTCATGAGCACAGACATAACAGAAGGGATGCCCTACCCCACACAGCTCACGTTTACCCGGTTCAACTGGGACCAGAAGCAGTGGGTGAAGGTGACCGGGGTGGACGACCCCGACGCGGATGATGATATAACCTATCATATCAAGCTTTTCAATATCACTTCAGAGGATCCTGACTATAACGACTTTGAGACCGACTCTGTAGAGGTTATCAACATCAACGATGACCCGCCAGGGGTCCAGGTCTATCCTATCAGCCGTCTCATCACCTCGGAAGAGGCAAAACAGGCCCAGTTCGGGGTGGTGCTACTGTCAAGACCCGTCGCCACGGTAACCATACCCGTATCCAGTACAGACGCCACGGAAGCTTCCGTGGATGTGACCCAGCTTGTTTTTGAGCCGGAGGACTGGGACCAGGAGCAGCTTGTCACCCTCACAGGCCTGGATGATGAAGAGGATGATGATGAGGTAGAATATTCTGTTGCTTTAGGTCAATGTGTCTCTACAGATGTTGACTATTCAGTTATTGATCCAACGGATGTTTTGGCCATTAACATTGATGACGACGTGGCAGGATTCATGGTGAGTTACAACAGGGTATTAAGGACGCATGAGATGGGGTTGGATAGCCTGTTCACGGTTACCCTGAACACAGAGCCCACAGGGACCGTGGCCATCTCTGTTACTTCAGGGGATGCGACAGAGGGGACAGTCTCTCACGATTATGTCACCTTTACACCGGCCGACTGGAATATCCCCCAGGAGGTGACGGTGACGGGCCTGAACGACAACCTCGGTGACGGTGATATATACTACAATATTATAGTGGGTGAGTCCATTATTACAGCCAGCCCCGCTTATGGTCGCCTGGATGCAAAAGAGGTGAATGCGGTGAACCTGGACATGGAGCCGGAGATCGAGATTGTTTCAGAACTCATGAGTTTTGACTCTTCTGATGTGGGCGTACTTGACTCTGCTTTTGTGATGGTGAGAAACAGTGGCCCCGATACACTGGTCCTTAACCGGGCGACTGTGAACGATTCTGCCTTTTCAACCATTTTTGCTCCCAGTCCCATCAAGTCCGGTGACTCCTCACTGGTGACCGTCTACTTTCTCCCTGACAAACAGGGAAAGAAGGAGTCTGTTCTTTATATGGAGCACAACGACCCTTATCAGTTCCCGAAGGAGCTTCTCATCTCAGCTTTTGTCCTGGACAGGAGCGGTCCTGCTATTATTGAGCTTGCGAACACCCCGTCAACCGTATCAACGGGCTCCGGTATTGAAGTAACGGTTGAGATCTCAGACGCTACCGGTGTGTCTGAACTGGAACTTAACTACACTTCAGGTTCCAGCGGGTTCAGTTCTTTAGATATGGAAGGAGATACTGAAACGTCCTTCTCAGGCACCATTCCTACGGGCACAGCCGATCTTACGGGACTGGCCTATTTTATTGTGGCCACTGACTTACGGGGTAACATCACCTACTCTGATACGATCTCTGTGCCGGTCTCATTTGGGGATAAACAGCTTTCCACCGATATTGCCGGTTCGGCGTATCCATCCGGTATTATTAAGGACGCCTGGCGGCTCATCTCGGTGCCCAACCTGATTGACAATAACAAGGCGAAACAGATCTTCGGGGATGAGCTGAAAAAGCGCAATGAGAGGACCTGGCGTCTGGTAAAAAATATAGGTGATACGGGACAATGGATAGATGTTAAGGAGATAACACCGGGCATGGGCATGTGGCTCTACCAGCAGGTGAAAGACAATGTTCCCATTTCTACAGGTTCCGGGACAACATCGGACCTGAAACGCTATGAGCTGACAGTTCGGCCGGGGTGGAGCATTATGGGCTCTCCCTATGCTTTTTCGTTTGAAGCGCATATTGATGGTGAGACCTTTTCCGGTCCTTTCGGTTACGCCCTGGACGGAGTGGAAGGTTGGTCCGACGTGGTAACACAGTTCCAGCCGTGGGCCGGTTATATCATCAAGAACCTCACTTCCCAGGACCAGGTCCTTACACTAAGACCCCTTGCATCGGCGGGAACTGACTCAACATTAAAAAGGGCAATAGCCGGCAAACATATAGGATGGACCGTAAACCTTGCTGCATTAAGTGACAGGGTAGGGGATCTTTATAACAAGATGGGGAGGCAACCCGGTGCTTCTGAGAGTATTGGTCCCTTTGATCATCAGGAGCCGCCCATCATGCCGGAGGGTATCTCTCTCAGTTTTCGTCAGGACAACGGAAGATCAAAGAAGCTCATGTATGCCCGGGATATGCGTTCTGTCAGTGAACATAACGGCACCTGGCCCGTGGACTTGAGGGTTAAGGATGTGAAGCACCCCATATCACTCACCGCCGAGATGGATGAGCACTATCCCCTGGACCTTGGCCTGGTGATCCTGGACCACCAGACCCGGGAGGTGACAGATTTAAAGGAAGACCCCGATTTAAAGATTAATCATAGCAATGAAGATGTTCCTTATCGGTTCACGGTGGTCTCCGGGGATGGGGACTATATCATCCGGAAGGTAGAGGAGATACTGGCGGGTATCCCTGAGCGGTTCAGTCTGGGTCAGAACTATCCCAACCCCTTTAACTCCACCACCACCATCCGGTATGCCCTGCCTTTACCTGAGTTTGTCAATATTACCATTTACAACATCCTGGGTCAGGAGGTGCACAAGATGGTGGGTAGTTGGCAGGAGGCGGGCTTTCACACCGCTCGGTGGGACGGCAGGGACCTTAAGGGTATTCCTGTCTCTTCCGGTATTTATATCTATCACATCCAGGCGGGCAAGTTCATGGCCGCAAGGAAAATGGCTATTATCAAGTAGGTATGTTTAACAGAATAATTAGATCATTTGCTTTGATTACTATCCTGGGGTTCGTCTGGCTTCCAGGCCAGGACACATCAAAGACTTTCTATGTTCTCCCCAGCGTTGCGGTTGATGCGGCGGGGGACACGTTCAGCGTGATTGGTAGCCTGGGAGAATGGGTGAGCCAGATCAGCTCTTCTCCCCGTTACGACCTGGACTCGGGCTTCTGGGGATCCATGAAGGAGCGTGTGCTGGGGACTGAGGAAGAGATGATCCTTCCTGCCCAGTTTTCTATTGTCTCAGCCTATCCCAACCCATTTAACCCTGCCATAGTAATAGGCATGGACATTCCCTCACTGTCCGATGTTGTTCTTTCTGTTTATGATATCAGGGGGAGAAAAGTTTTCAGTCTCGTTAGAAAAGGGCTTAGTGCCGGAAGGTATGATTTTCTCTGGAGAGGTGTGGACAACACCGGCCGGTATCTACCAAGTGGTATCTACTTTTTTACCGCTTCTGACGGACATATGACCCAATCAATTAAGATAACATTACTCAAATAGGAGTTTCTATGAGATACCTGACACTACTGCTCACCACGGTCTCACTCTTAGTCGGGGGTGTACCGCAGAACTTATCCTACCAGGGATTTATCAAGGCCAGTGACGGTTCCTTGTTGCCTGATGGTGCCTACACGGTCACCTTCAGGATATACGAGGAGGCTACCGGTGGTGTGGACCTCTGGTCGGAGGAGCATGAGATCTACCTGAAATCGGGCATGATCTCCGCCACACTGGGGGAGAGTACGTCTTTTACCTTCTCCACAAAGATGAACTACCTGGAGCTACAGGTCAATGGTGATGTCATGACCCCTCGTCAGAAGATGACGTCTGTGACGTATGCTTTCCATGCTGAGTCGGCCCAGAAGATAGCTACGGACAGTACCACTTATACTTTTCCGATGGAAGATGGGACAAGTGGTCAGTCACTCACCACGAACGGGAGCGGGTCCCTGTCCTGGACCACGGTGGAGGGCGGAAGTTCCAGTGCTACCAGTCTGTCCGCTACGGGTGATGCCACCGGTTCAGGGGTATTGAAGCTTTATGAGGATACGGATGATGGCACCAACTATGCCGGCCTGAAAGCTGGCACCATGGCTTCTGATGTTACATGGACACTGCCTATAACTAAAGGAACCAGCGGTCAGCTCCTTTCCACGGACGGACTCAAGAATCTGTTGTGGACTTCAGAAGGGGAGTTCTCTACTGTGACGGCCTCCGGTGCTGTCACCGCTAATGCGAACCTGTTTGTGAAGAACGGTTCAACGGGAGCGGGGACTGTTTCTTTCTATGAAGACTCAGATGACGGTTCCAACTATGCTGGCCTGAAAGCCGGCACCATGGCTTCTGATGTTACCTGGACTCTTCCCACAGCTGATGGTACCAGTGGACAGGTCATGAGTACAGATGGGAGCGGGACGCTTAGTTGGTCTTCTGTAAGTGGAAGCGTCGTTCTAACCAATGCCACCACCACCATTGGGACGGGTTCAGCCACGGCAAATCTGGCCTCAGACGGTGATTATGACCTGGTTCTTAAGACGGGCAATTCCACTACAGGCTCCATTACCATAACAGACGGAGCCAATGGCAATATCACTGTTACACCTAATGGGACAGGACAGGTGGATATTAGTACTGACCTTACAGTCACAGGTAATGACATCACTTTTGGCAATGGAGAGACGATCTCAAATGCAACAGATGGAACGGTAGCAATAACTGCCACAACGACTTCAGTTAGTGGCGACCTTACAGTTACCGGCAATGACATCACTTTTGGCAATGGAGAGACGATTTCAAATGCAACAGATGGAACGGTAGCTATTGGTATTGGCGGCTCAAATAAAATGGTCCTTAATTCCAATTCCAGAATTTCACTGTCAAATAACGACAGCGGTACAGAAAACACCCTGTTTGGACATAATGCAGGTAGGACAGTGGATGATGGATCTAACAAGAATGTATTTATTGGTTACAAAGTAGCTGATGCCGACGTTATGGATGACGCGGCTGAGAATGTAGCTATGGGTCATGAAGCCATGTCTTCATTGACCAGTGGTGATTACAATGTAGGTGTAGGTTATCAGGCACTGGCTTCGATTACGACTGGATATAATAATGCAGGTTTTGGCTACCAGGCCTTGTCTTCAATTACGACTGGTTTCAAGACCACTGCCGTAGGGTATCAAGCACTTGGGAATAATTCTACAGGGGAAGACAATGTGGCCGTGGGCCATCAAGCGCTTGCTACGGTTACAACCGCCGATCAAAATGTTGCTATTGGTCGCGGAACGCTCTTCAACAATACCGCAGCAAACCAAACAGCTGTAGGGCATAGTGCGATGTATGAAAACACAACAGGAACGGGGAATACTGCGTTTGGCTATAACGCCTTATACAATAATACAACTGCCGCCTACAATACAGCCGTAGGACATCAAGCTCTTCACGATGCAAATAGAACAGCTGATGTAAATGCTTATAATACTGCAGTTGGTTATCTTGCTGGTAATACTGGAACAAATGATGTTACCACTGGTGATCAAAACGTGCTTATAGGTGCCAGCACGGCCGCGTCTCAGGCATCCGCCAGTAATCAGATAGTCATTGGTTATGGTGCTAGTGGTCATGGAGATAATATTGCTGTAATAGGTAATGGAAGCCTAACAGCTATACATCCAAGCGATGATAATGAAGTGGATTTGGGTAGCAGTACCAAGGAGTTCAAGGATCTGTACATGGGCGGTGATTTAACAATCGGTGGTGCTACTAAAGGAATTAATACAACATCTGGTTCTAATGTTGCTCATGATGAAGCAAGTGGAACAACTTTATCAGCTAATAATAATAGAAGAGGAAAATATACTCTGACTACTAATGCTATTATTAACAAAGAAAAAGAATCGGCTACTTTTACAGTTCAAAATAATACAGTAACTGCTGATGATATTGTAATAATGAGTTGTACAAGTGATAAAAAAATAGAAATTCATACCTTTAATGTATCTTCAAGTGGGTGGGATTTTTTCTTTGTTACTTGGGAAAGCGCTCCACTACAATCAGACACAGCATTAGAATTGAATTTCATTGTGATACAATAATTTGTCACATGAATAGGAAAATTTTATTGTCTAAATAATAACGGATCCTGCAGCGAGATAGTTATGTCCCGATAAAATCGGAACTCTCCTAGCTCAACTGATGTCAGGGTAATGATACGGTTATTATTTATTTGAAATTAGAGTAGTTATGACTTGTCAGGCCTGACTTATACGGGGAGAATGACTGACGATTAAACCATTTATCTAAACTTTAAATGTCTTGATTAAATTCTGACTGTGTTTACACCATTATTCTAGCTATTGAAGGAAAAGATATATGAACCAGCATCTTTCTTTGAGATCCGGTAACCCCGCTCTCACCGCTTCCACCTTTACTCGGTTTGGTCAGGCTACCTATTCTGAGTCCATGACCATCCAGGGAACAGTCAATAAAACAGCTATGTCACTTCTAATTGTCATGATCTCTGCTTCATGGACATGGGGTATGCCAGCCGGTGACCCCAGGGCGGGGGGACTTATGGTGCTAGGCGTTATAGGAGGTCTCATCACCGCCATTGTAACCATTTTTAAAAAAGAATGGGCCATGTATACCGTTCCACTTTATGCTGCACTGGAAGGAGTAGCGTTGGGTGGAATTTCCCGGATTTTCGAAGCAATGTACCCAGGTATCGTGAACCAGGCTGTCTTCCTCACTTTCGGGACGCTTGGTGCACTGCTTATGGCATACAAATCGGGCCTCATCAAAGCTACAGAGAATTTCAAATTAGGTGTTTTTGCCGCTACGGGCGGCATCGCTATGCTGTATCTCATCAGTTTTGTAATGAGTTTCTTCGGTTCAGGGATTGGTTTTATTCATAACAACTCCACCTTCGGAATTATCTTTAGTTTTGGTGTAGTTGTGATTGCTGCACTTAATCTAGTTCTCGACTTTGATTTTATTGAGGAAGGTTCAGAGATGGGCGCCCCTAAATATATGGAATGGTATGCCACATTTGGTCTTCTGGTCACACTTATCTGGCTCTACCTGGAAATACTCAGGCTTCTGGCAAAACTCCGGTCAAGACGATAATTCAGTGGTCCATTAGGTGAACACGACTTCACTTCGGAAGAAATATAAAATAGGAGTCTTTGACCTCTCTATTCAAGAAGTCAATCCTGGTGACATTCTGAATGAACTGTTAGAAAGTGAGGATTATATCACTGGATCCCACCCTGTGAAAGGGCGATGGGAAAACAGTTATCTTGAATCATACCTGACACCATCGGTATCCAGACTGCTGAACCGGGCATGTGTCGAGGCGAAGCAGGCATATGGAGATCAGTTTATTGTACCGAGCCAGTTTCTCGGTTACCCAAACAATGAATACTGGTTCAATATGGCCAGACCCGGAGAATCCACAGGAGTGCATAACCACAAGGATGAATCCACCGTTTCAGGAGTCTACTACCTTCAGGTTCCACCAGACTGCAGTGATCTATATTTTCGTACTGGGGATGCTGTTGAATTTTCTGTCAAAGTTGTGGTAGGGAGGATGATTTTGTTTCCTTCTCATCTCGATCATTATGTTCCTGAAAATCGGAGCACCGAACCCAGAATTTCATTAGCTTTCAACTGCTACTCCTCACAGCTCCCGGATGCTACCGGAAACGAAGAATATGATGTGCACAGGTTCTTTGTAGAGGCAAAATGACTAAAATCTGGGAAAGATATTCACCTAAACTTGCTGAAGACAAGTTCGATGCCATTATTATCGGGTCTGGAATGGGTGGGCTTTCTACGGCAGCCTTTCTCTCCAAAGCAGGTAAGAAGGTTCTTGTCCTGGAACGTCATTTCAAGGTAGGAGGTTGGACACACACATTTCAAAGAGGTAAATATGAATGGGATGTTGGTATACACTATATCGGCGCTGTCGGTAGGAAAAGTGCCTTCCTGCGCAGGTTGTTTGATGAGGTCACAGAAGAAAGGCTAGAGTGGGCGCCTATGCCGGACAACTACGATAGAATGATATTCCCGGATAAATCCTACAATTTTGTAGCTGGGAAGGACCGTTTCATTGATCAGATGGTTGAATATTTTCCAAATGAGAGAAAAGCCATTGAGAAATACCTGGATCTGGTAAAGCAGTGTACCAGAGCTTCCGCCAAATTCTTTATGAATCGTGCAATGCCCAAAATGATTTCTGACCTGACCTACGGCCCCATGTCCCGCTCTTTTCTGAAGATGTCTGATAAGACCACCTGGGATGTACTCAGCTCTCTAACTGACAATCAGGAACTGATCGGTGTGCTCACGGGACAATATGGTGACTACGGCCTGACGCCTAAACAAAGCTCATTTGCTATCAACGCGATAGTGGCTAACCACTATCTTTACGGCGGCTATTACCCTGTGGGTGGCTCCCGGATGATAGCTGAAAACATTGCGCCTGTGATTCAGCGGTCAGGAGGGAAAATTGTTGTGAATGCAACAGTGGATGAGATACTGATCCATAAAAACAAGGCTGTTGGAGTAAAACTTGAAAATGGCGACGAGCTGATGGCACCACTTGTAGTGAGTAGTGCAGGAGTTGGTATCACATTTGGGAAATTGGCGAAAGGGGTAGCATCTTACGAAAAGAAGCTGGAACAGGTAGAGCCTTCATGTGCCCACGTGTGTTTGTATATCGGGATGAATGAAACAGCTGAGAACATGGGGCTGGAAGCGACCAACCTCTGGGTCTATCCCGGATATGACCACGACGCCAATGTGGAGAATTACCTGAATGATCCTTCAAAATCCTTTCCAATGGTCTACATGTCTTTTGCATCTGCCAAAGATCCCACTTGGACAGAGAAACATGGTCAAACAGCCACCATGGAAGCTATCACACTGGCGCCATATGAGATGTTTTCAAAGTGGGAGAAGACCTCATGGAAAAAGCGTGGCGACGATTATGATGCTCTTAAGGATCACCTCACCAAACGTCTCATGAATTATGTCTATGCAAATGTGCCTCAAGTTGAAGGGTATGTGGATCATGTGGAGCTGTCCACACCTTTAACTACACGGGATTTCCTCGGTTACGACAAAGGAGAGATCTACGGAGTAAATCATACGCCCAGCAGGTTCCGCCAAAAATGGTTACGGCCCCATACTCCTGTCAAACAGCTTTACCTCACAGGCCAGGATATTGTCACTGATGGTGTAGGGGGGGCACTCATGTCCGGTGTCGTCACTTCTTCGGCCATTCTCAAGAAGAATGTTATGAAAAATGTTTTGTCCGGTTGAGATGTTCTTTTATTATTTATGTTTAAACATTTGAAATCAGTGTATGTCTTTTATTGAGATCTATGAACTGCTGTTAAATCGAGACCCTCTGCCTTCCTTAGTCCCCCGCAATATATGGGACCGAGAACAGACCTCCCAGATAGAAGCACTAGGTCAGCCGCCGCTGGTAAAGGCTGGACTGCATCTTTTGAACGACGATATAGAGGGTTGCCATGAAATTGCACAGGACAATACTTCTTCTGAAGGTAGCTATTGGCACGCCATCCTCCATAGACGGGAACCGGATTACAGCAATTCAAAATATTGGTACCGCAGAGTAGGTAATCATCCTATTTACTCAAAACTTCAGGAAAGCTATCCGGAGTGGGAGCCGTTTATCTTTGTAGAGTGGTGTGAAGATGCATCACGTGGTAGGAGTAAGAAATCTCAAGAATGGCTGAGAAAGGTTCAAGTGCAGGAGATGAAATTTCTCCTAATGCATTCCAAGGAGGGAGTGAGTAGTGATTAAGGTTGTCCAATCCAAAAGTAACGATCCAATGTTATTCAACGTTACCGTTCAAGAAGCTGGTAGCGAGACCCACCACCAGGTCACTATGTCAAATGAAACCTATGAGGATCTAACAGGCGGTAAGGTTAATCCTGGTAGGTGTATAGAAGCGGCTTTTGAATTTTTGCTGGAGCGAGAACCGAAAGAATCCATACTGAGTTCTTTTGATGTCACGGTTATCTCTAGATATTTCCCCAGTTTTGCTTCTGAATTCGGTAACTATATTTCACCATAGTTAAATTTCAACGGTATGAAGCTGACCATCCTCGGCTCCGGTGTCCTGATTCCATTTCCTGGCCGGGGAAACAGCGGCTATTTTCTTCAGTCCGGCGAACAAAATATCCTTATTGATGGTGGGTCTGGGACAATACGGCGTGTGAGCGATTATGGGCTGGATTACCGTTCCATAGACACCATTTTCTATACACATATGCACCCAGATCATACATTTGACTTGATTCCGCTTCTATTTGCCTGGAAGCATGACCCTCTTGTAGACAAACCCAGGACCCTAAAGATTGTTTGTCCAAAGGGATTTATTGGCTATTTCAACAAGCTTATGGATATTTACGGCGAATGGGTGATGGATGAGAATGTTTCAATTAAATTGAAAGAAGTAGAAAGACAAGAAGTGACTCTTGGGAATCTAACCGTTACCTGCGGCAGGACTGAGCATACTGACCACAGCGTCACTTATCGATTTATTGAGGAGGGAGGAAGTTCACTGTTCTATTCGGGCGATACAGATGTATGTGATGAACTAATTGAGAGTGGGAGAGGGGCCCATACAGTCCTTCTGGAGTGCTCATTTCCTGACGAAATGAAAAGGGAAGGTCATTTAACGCCATCTGAATGTGGGCAAATTGCCTCAGATATGGGATGTAACCGTCTTTTGTTGACACATTCTTACCCAGAAGTACTTCAGACCGATATACTCTCCGTTGTAAAGACAAAGTTTGAGGGTGAAGCAATACTGGCCGTCGATGGGATGAAAATGGAAATCTGATTGGTTTTTCACGGCTTTTTACTATCGCAATTCTGATGCTGATAACAGTTCTGGTAGGGGCCTTTGGTTTCAAAGTCCTGGGGGATGAATCCTGAACTTTTCATAACAAGCCGGTGCAGTGTGGACGACAATTCAGTTAAAATGCGACGGGCCGGCGCTGACAAGGTGGTCAATCCATACGTGGCTAGTGGCCATAAAATGGCGGATCTTCTAGTGGAACCTTCCTTGGAGGATTTTGTGGAATTGATCTTACCAAAACAAAATGTCGATCTTGCCATTGAAGAAATTAAGGTGTCTATGGAACGGTAATCCAGCCCATAATCGCTCACACGCCGTATTGTCCCAG
>JYMV01011031.1_pt1 | contig 11914 bp, 12 predicted proteins | sample 338911 | NCBI WGS metagenome assembly JYMV01 (sample SAMN03354496, study PRJNA234377) | hydrothermal vent metagenome | biome: Deep sea; feature: Hydrothermal plumes at the Eastern Lau Spreading Center, Western Pacific Ocean; material: Seawater | place: Tonga | collected 2009 | depth 2000 m m
ATAAAAGAGTAGAATAAAGTGGAGAGACTGGAATTGTGGTCAAATAGACAGACACAATGGAAATTCTAAAGATGTCTGAAGGCGAATCAATTTATTTATTGGTGGGCCAAGCAGGACTTGAACCTGCGACCGGAGGATTATGAGTCGGTCTAAGCTAATATACGTAGACTACTATGGTCTGTTATCAATTACTATTATTTATAACTACATCAAACTATTACTCTGTTAATACTACTGCCAATTACTATCTAGTGTGACGGCTTATAGACACCTATATGGACACCTTTTCTGGAATGATGGACACCTATATGGACACCTAAAATAATCTAAATTTTTTACCACCAAATTGTAGGATAGGAAATGGATTTGTAAAATACTACTTTAGTAAAATATTAAAATATACTCCGGCATCGTTGCTCCAGACCCACCTAATTCTTCTGGCATATCCTTAAATTTTGGTAATCCATCTTTAACCGAAACAGTTTTACTTTCATAATTAATATGTAGGGCTTCCTGAAAAAATCAGTTTGGCTGTTCACAGAAGGTAAGGCAAAAGACAATGCTTTATTGGGCAATAAAGGTGCAAATCTTCATGAAATGACAGCTCTTGACCTGCCTGTACCATTTGGATTAATTTTCACCACTAGGACTTGTATTGAGTATAACCGTTTGGGAGAAAAACTTCCTGATGGGATCATTACCCAGGTTATGCAGGTAATTACCAAAATCGAGATTCACCAAGGTAAAAAATTCGGTGTTCCTCAAAATCAGCTGCTGGTTTCAGTCTGCTCCGGTGCTGCTGTATCAATGCCTGGAATGATGGATACAATTCTTAATTTAGGCCTTAACGATAAAATTTACTAGGGTCCAATTAGAATCGAAAGTCGAACAACAATATACAATCTTCCGGTTATTTACGAAACCCGCACCACCTACTTTTCCACTATACCCCCATCAAAAAAAGGCATTAAAATCCATAGTTCCTGGGCATTGACTTGCCAAAGGAACAGATTTTGGATTGCTTATTTAAATAAATGTGTTAAAAGTAAAAAAGTTAATTCTTAAAAACTTGTCTGAGAATACAAATGAAATTCCGGAGATTTGACAATTTTATCTGGATTACCTGCTTAGTTATTGTGGTTACACTTGGTTGGTCTTCTACTTCTGTGGCACAAAAATCGACTGACACTATTTCCACTGTTGTTATCGACAGTGCCCCTAAAAAGCTGTATTCAGAGCTGTATTCAGAAAATTTACGAAGAACCGCAGGAGGGAGAAAACCTGATCCATTTTCGATCCTTCAAAAATGGGGAAATAATTGGCCGCAAATCACAAGCACTTGCAGATGCACATAATTTTACTTTTTTTATTGACGAAACTGAACAGCGCATCATGCGTCAAGATACTGAACAGATGCTCTACAACGTACTAAAAAAACTGATGGAGGAGTCTGACCAGAAGTTAAAAACTAATCTGGAAGATCTATTCGATCAGGAAAAAATGGCCCAAAGCCTTTCTGAAAAGATCAAGACACCCGATGAGGAAATTGCAGCAATGGCTACAAGAATTTCAAAGGAAATCAAAACGCCGGATGATCAGATTAGAGATATGGCGTCAAGAATTTCAAAGGAAATTACTTTTGATGGAGGAACTGTTAAAAACATGGCGGAACGTATCTCTAAGCAGATCAAAACACCTGATGAGCAAATTGCAGCTATGGCTACAAGAATCTCAAAGGAAATCAAAACTCCGGATGAGCAAATTGCAGCTATGGCCACAAGAATCTCAAAGGAAATCAAAACTCCGGATGAGCAAATTGCAGCTATGGCTACAAGAATCTCAAATCTCAAAGGAAATCCAAACTCCGGATGAGCAAATTGCAGCTATGGCTACAAGAATCTCAAAGGAAATCAAAACGCCGGATGAGCAAATTTCTACAATGGCAACACAAATTTCAAAGCAAATTAAAACTCCTGAAGCGAGAGTAAATGAGGAATCTCTGGCATTGACGCTGGCAATAAGACTAACACAAGAAGAAAACCTTGTTGCTACGAAGATTCCACCATATGCAGATTTGTTGAGCCAGGTTTCTGCCACCAACGAACAGCAGGATTATGAAAAAACTATAGACCTCCTGGACGAGGATATTGCCAACCGAACTCCGGACGAACAACGAAAAGCACTAAAAATTTCCGGTCTTATGTCGGTACTTGTTGCATCAAAAAAATTAAAGCGGGCAATTTCAACCATAGACGATTATGACTTGCCTGACGATCCTGATTTGCGAGAGATTTCTGCAGCATTGTCTGAATGGCTAAGTAAGAATTTGGTAACAAAATAAAAATCACCTCAACTTTAAACTATCATACGTTTAAGAAATATCAGAATTTCAAATTCGCCTCCTTCCGCTACCAATTTAGACCAACCCGCAAACATCAAACTTTTTCCCAAGAATAAATTTAGCTAGAAACCTGCTTAGCAGCTCTCATTCAGCTCACAGTCCCACAATCAGTTTCTCAAAGTTGAACAAGATTACACTTGTAAATCATCCAGAAATAAAAAATAATTTTACTTCTTTTGCTTGTTTCGAATTGGGATTCCATATAGAATCCTATTGCTCACTTTTCTAGACCTATACCTGATTACGATTTGATTTACTAATGTTACTGTTAAAACTTGCAAGTAGCCCTGTAAAAGAACTTTAATATAATCCTGTCTTTGTTAGAAAGACACCTCGGTTCAGGCTGCTTTGACAAAATTAAACCTGAGATGTACTGTTTAACCACCACAAAAAACTGACTATGAGTGAAACTTCATTTTCTTTGGAAGAATATAATATTCATCCACGTACGATCATTCGCAATGCTTCCCCTTCAGTCTTATATGAAGAGGCTTTGACATACGAAGCTGATGCCACTATTTCATCTGCCGGAGCCTTAATTGTCTCTTCATATGAAAAAACAGGAAGAAGCCCGAAAGATAAAAGAATCGTTGAGTATCCTGATATTATGGAGGATGTATGGTGGGGAGATATCAACATGGGCATGGACGAAGAAACATTTATGATTGCACGAGGTAGAGCTGTCGATTATTTAAACACCTGTGAAAGGGTTTATGTGGTTGACGGCTTTGCAGGCTGGGACCCAAAATACCGTCTTAAAATCAGAATTGTCGCAACTCGGCCTTATCATGCTTTGTTCATGCACAATATGCTGATCCGTCCCAGTAAGGAAGAGTTAGCCGATTATGGTGATCCGGATTATGTGATTTTCAATGCCGGACGTTTCCCGGCAAATCCACTCACCAAACACATGACGTCGCGTACCAGTGTTGAATTGAGTTTTGATCGCAAGGAATTTGTAATACTTGGTACAGAATATGCCGGAGAAATGAAAAAAGGCGTTTTCACGATCATGAATTACATCATGCCAAAACAAGGTGTTCTGTCAATGCATAGTTCCGCAAATGTGGGAAAATCTGGAGATGTAGCTATCTTTTTTGGTCTGTCCGGAACAGGAAAAACGACCCTTTCTGCAGATCCGAAACGGCAACTTATTGGGGATGATGAACACTGCTGGACCGACGATGGAATTTTCAATATTGAAGGCGGCTGCTACGCAAAGTGCATCAATCTTTCTGAAGAAAAAGAGCCGGATATTTTCAAAGCAATCCGTTTTGGTACTGTGCTGGAAAATGTGGATTATGACGAAGAAACCCACATTGTCGATTACGATGGAACCTCTCACACTGAAAATACACGTGCCTCTTATCCGATCGACTTTATTTTGAACGCAAAAATTCCTTGTGTAGGTGGGCATCCGCAGAATATAATTTTCCTTACTTGTGATGCTTTTGGTGTATTGCCACCGGTCAGCAAACTCAGTTCTTCACAGGCTATGTACCACTTCATCAGTGGTTATACCGCAAAAGTCGCTGGTACTGAAATGGGAGTCACAGAACCAGAAGCAACGTTCTCCGCCTGTTTTGGTGCTGCCTTCATGGTATGGCATCCAAGTAAGTACGCAAAACTTTTGGCAGAACGTATTGAAAAAAATGGAACTTCAGTCTGGCTGGTAAATACCGGGTGGAGTGGAGGAGGTTACGGAGAAGGTGAACGTATGTCACTCAAATACACCCGTTCGATCATTGATGCTATTTTAGACGGATCATTGAAAAACACACCTTCTGTAAATAATGAATTATTCGGATTTGAAGTTCCAACTGAATGTCCGAATGTTCCGGATGAAATCATGCAGCCCAGAAGAACCTGGTCTGATGCAAACGCTTACGATCAAGCGGCCCTCAAATTGGCAAATATGTTCAAGGAAAATTTTAAACAATTTGAGGAAGGTTCCAGCCAGGAAATTGTTCAGGCTGGACCAAACGTGTCCTGAGTTTTTCATTACTCTTCCTGCTTTGCGCCGTGTTTATGCCGGCGTCCTGCCTTCCTGTAAAAAAACATTCCAACTTCTGTTATTCATCTCCTAAGACTAAAAATGTTGCAGTCGTAAAAAGTCCAAAACCGTGTCATTTCAGCGGGAAAAGAAAATAATTTTGCAGGTATTTAACTTGTCAACGGCAGATAAATTGTGATGAAATTATTGATTAATACATATTCAAAACAATCCTGACCATATAATTCGAAAATGATAGAAAAACTCTGTGAAGAAATGATCCGGAATGAACTAGACTTGCTGATCGTAGTTTCGTCCGATGAACATCTAAACGAATACCTGCCCGTCCAAAATTGGCGTTTGAAAGCTTCAACAGTCACTGAAAGTTCTTCGGGATTTTCCGGCTCTGCCGGAACAGTTGTTTTTTGTATTGAAGGACGTCCTCAGCTTTTTGTCGATTCCCGCTATCATTTGCAGGCTGAGCAAACATGTTCAGAAAATTTTGATATTCAAAAACTTGGAAATGAAGGGGTACTTGAACCGCAGAAATGGATTGCAGCTCAAACACAAAAAATATTAAAAGTTGGTGCAGATCCATTTGTGATGAGTCCAAAAGTATGGCGGCGCTATGAAAAAGCCCTTGGCAAATCCGGACACACTTTGGTTCCAGCAACTCCCAATTTGGTGGACACAGTATGGATAAATCGTCCAAATCCTCCCAAAAAAGAGATTTATCCACTGGCTTTGCAATATACTGGAAAAGACAGTAAAAAGAAGTTGCAGGAGATCCGGAAAGAATTGAGTGAATCCGGAAAATCTGATGAATCAAAACCGGATGTCTTACTGCTCACAATGCTCGATGAAATCGCCTGGCTCACGAATATGCGTGGGAGCGATATTGAATTCAATCCGGTTTTTGAAGCTTATGCAGCAATTTTTGCGGACCGTGCAATTTGCTTTTGTCATCATCCGGAAGCAAATTTAAACCTGCACCGTCCAGACTGGGAGTTCCGGCCTTATGAAGATTACGTGAGTTTTTTAGCAGATCTTGCCCTGCAGAAAACAATCAAAGTCTGGATTGATCCCTCAACGATCACGATGGGTTCTCGCTTAGCATTTTCTGAGGACCAGGTTTTCGAAAAAGAAAGTCCCATTGTTTTGTCAAAAGCACTTAAAAACTCAACTGAAATAACTGCCACAAAATATGCTCATAAACAGGCCGGTGCAGGAGTTGTCAGAAGTTTACAGCGTTTGCAATGTGCGTTTCAGGCAGGGCTGCCGGTAACGGAAAAAGTATACGCAAACTGGCTTTATGAAGAATATGCAAAGGCAGAGGAATTTTCCGACCTCAGTTTCAGCACAATCGCCGGTTCAGGACCGAATGGTGCTATTGTTCATTACGGAAATCCGGACTCAGAAAACCCAATGCGAAGTGGAGATTTGCTGCTAGTAGATTCCGGAATTCAATGTGCCGGCGGAACCACAGATGCAACTCGAACTGTAATTCTTGGAAAGCCGGATGAGAAGCAAAAAAGGATTTACACATTGGTGCTGCAGGCTCACATCAGACTTGCCCGTCAAATTTTTCCAGAGGGAACAAACGGAGCTTCACTGGATTCCATTACCCGTTCAGGTCTCTGGAATGCAGGATTGGATTATGGACACGGAACAGGACATGGCGTCGGTGCATTCCTGAACGTACATGAAGGACCGCAACGTATCTCACCAGTTGCACACGATGTGGCTCTGCAAGCAGGAATGGTGATCTCCAACGAACCCGGATATTACGAAAACAACTGGGGCGGAATTCGTCTTGAGAATCTTTACCTAGTAAAAAAAGCAGATAAGTTTCCTCAGCATCCAGGTGGAAAGGGCTGGCTCTGTTTTGAAGAACTGACACTGATCCCATTTGACCGCACACTGATTGATAAAAATTTGCTTTCAGCAGAAGAACTAAACTGGCTGTATGATTATCATGGTCGTGTTTTTAGTGAAATATCACCTATGCTGGATAATACGGAAGACTTCCAGTGGCTGACTTGGGCTTGCGGAATTGATTAAATGAAAATCCTGACTCCCGCAAAAATAAATCCGCTGCTTTATATTTTAAGTAAACGTGAAGACGGTTTCCATGAATTGTATATGCACATGGTTCCAGTCAGTTTATTTGACACATTGACCTTCACCCATAATGATGGACAAGGACTGAATTTTAAGGTGAGTGGAGCAGAGTTTTCTGAGCCTCCGGAAGAAAATTTGGTAGTTCGAGCCGTACGTATTTTTGAACTGGAAAGCGGGGAAACTGTAAATCTAAATGTAATCCTGGAAAAACATATACCTTCCGGTGCGGGACTTGGCGGCGGAAGTGGAAATGCGGCTGGAACTATACAGGCTTTGAATCATTTATACCGGAGATCTTCAGAAACTGAAGGGCTACTGTCTCCGGAAACTATTCTTGCAATTGCGTCAGAACTTGGTTCAGATGTGCCTTTTTTTCTTGAACCATCGCCCTGCGAAATAAAGGGGCGTGGTGAAAAGATAAAACCACTGCTTGAATTTCCAAAACTCTTTCTCATCATTATAAAACCACCTCTTTCAATTTCAACTAAGGAAGCATACAAAAAATGCCTGCCGAAAAAACAAACTAACTTACCAAATGTATGCTCAATTGATGATTTGAAAAGTTACTTTCAGAATCAGTTTGAAACATCTTTACTCGTACAATATCCGGTCTTGTCTGAACTTAAAACTTTATTGCTCGAAAATGGTGCATTTGGTGCATTGGTCTCAGGTAGCGGCTCTGCCGTTTTTGGTGCATATTACAATAAAAAGTTGCAAAATCAGGCACTTAAAAAATTGTCATGTCTTACTGTCGGCGATATATTCTCTTGCGAAACAATGGTCACTCACAGTTATTATTGAACCAGAATTTCATAATACCAAAAATAAATAAGTACCATTGGCTGCTGATCGTTTTCGCAATCATTCTTGTGGGTTGCAGTACAAAAACTGTAGGCCCCCCTGGTAACAGACAATTCGGCAATACCCGTATCTGGAAACAATCCAACCCGCGTATTAAAAAATACGTTCAAGTTTACAGCAATAATAAACATGTCAAAACCTGTTTGGATAGAGCAACAAACAGCAGATATCTTCACTACATTCATCGGGTTTTTTATAAATATAAACTGCCTCCGGAACTTGCACATTTGCCAATACTGGAATCGTGTTTTGACACAAGAGCTGATTCCGGAAGTGCACGAGGCATGTGGCAATTCACAAAATCAACCGCAAAAGATTATGGCCTGCGCGTAAGCTGGTTATCCGATGACCGGCTTAATTGGCGAAAATCTACACATTCAGCCGCGCGTTATTTGAAAAAACTGGGTGAAATGTTTGACAACAACTGGGAATTGGCATTGGCTGGCTACAACGGAGGACCAGGTTATATGTCACGACAAATAAAATCTCAAGGCACACGAAATTTCTGGGAGCTTGAACTGCGCAAAGAAACACGAGAGTATGTACCAAAATTTCTGGCAATGTTAAGTGTAGCACGTAAAAGATACCCGGAACTATATTTTCAGGGCTCACCACGAGCATGGGCTACATCAGGATAAAATGCTGCTAATTTTACAGAATAACAGGACTTGATTCTGGATTCAGCAGTTGGTACATTTCAATCAATGGGTTGAAAGAGAAAGTTCAAATCAAATTATTTTATAGTTTGGTCTTCTTTCACAAATTATTAATTTTATAAGATTAAAAAGGAATTGCTATGGCAGATGAAGAAGAAGGAGGAGGAGGAGGAGGAGGAGGAGGAGGTGAAAGCAGTGGCGGCGGAAAAAAGAAGAAGATCATTATAATCGTTGCTGTAGTGCTTTTACTGATCATTGGCATCGTAGTTTTTTTGCTGATGTCTGGAGATGAAGAAGAACAGTTACCGGAAGAAGAACTGCCGGTGACAGACGTGGCGGAGCCTCTTGCCGAACCTATTTTTCTTCCTCTTGAAAGTTTTGTGGTGAATCTCAAAGACGGCCGTCGTTTTTTAAAAGCCTCTATCCAGCTGATGCTCAGTGAACCTGGTGCAGCCGCTTATCTGACAGTACGCCTGGTTGAGGTTAAAGACATTGTACTGGCCGAACTGCAGGAATTGTCAATAGAAGATGTCAAACAATCAGATGCCAGAGAGGCTCTGCGGCAACGGTTAATCAGTGCCATAAGTCAGATTTTTCCCAGCAAGCCGGAATGGGAAGATCCTGAACCAATAAGAAAGGTTTTGTTTGAGGAATTTGTAATTCAGTGATCCACGTTAATCACAGTCTTAATCCGGATACTGGAAAGTCTGGATTCATCCAGGTTTTGAAAAAATGTCGAATGTCTGATGTGTCTCCAATTGATGACAGGCAAGGAACTTCGATGAAAGATAATTTACAGGTTATTTCCATCAATAGAAAAGAATTCCGGTCGGCTGACAAAGTTGCGAAGAAAGGAATTGCCCTGTTTCTGTTGCTGACAGCCCTTTTTTTCTTTGTATCATCTTTGAATGCAGCAGAGGAGGAAGTTGAGGAAATTAAGGTAATTAGAGAAGGACCTCCTCCACTGGAAGATCCTCAATATTTGGATCTTGGTACTTTCGTAGTAAATATGCCCGGAGACAAATATTTTCTTAAAAGCAGCATCCAGTTGGCTTTTGAAAATTCTGCCGCAAAAGAATGGTTGCTGGCAAGACTTCCAATAGCAAAAGATCTTATAATCACTCATCTCAATTCAATTACAGTTGAACAGTTTGATGACACTAAAAGCCGGGCGGTCATAAAAAATGATTTGCAAATCCGCCTGAATTCGTTGTTTCCCAATAAGGCTGTTTGGGAGGATTCTGTTCCAATACGAAGAATACTATTTTTGGAATTTTACCGACAATAGCATAAATAAGATTGCAAAAAGTAAAATAAGCCTGAAATCTGATATAAGTTTTATCAAATGATGTTTTTGGTTGTAGAATTTCCTTTAAACTTTTAGCCTGAAACATAAACAATTAAACCAGTATTTTTAACTATTGATCAATGGCAGAAGAAGAATCTTTTGAAAACCTGGATGACCTGGACTGGTCAGATGTAGAAAGTGAACTAAAAGCTAACAGAGACCAGATCCTCTCTGAAGCGAAATCTGCAGACAGCGGTGGTCAAAAAGAAGGAGATAATGGAGATGAATCCGGAAAAGAAAATGGTGAAGGTAGCACGTCAAAGACTCTTCAATCGTCGGGTGATATTGACATCAATTTTCTGTTTGATGTACAGCTTTCCATTGTTGTAGAAGTTGGACGTGTTCAAATGCTTATCAGCGACCTGTTGGAACTGGATGAAGAGTCTATAATCGAATTGGACAGTCTTGTAGGACAACCTTTGGATATCCGCGCCAACGATTTGCTGGTTGCACGCGGGGAAGTTATTGTAGTCAACGAAAAATTTGCTGTACGGATCACGGATATCATCAGTCCGGACAATCGCTTTGCAGCACTCTGAGGAAAAAAAGCATGAGTTTCGCAAAGCCAACTTGGCTAAAAGCAGGAATTGCGCTGGCGCTTTTGTCAAATTGGATTTTAGTTGCTGCCGCATCAGAAGTGCGTACTCTGAAAAACATTGAGGTTGTTTCCATTGAAAGTACAGAACAGGTTCGCCTGGAGTTCGATGGTAAATTTTCTGGAGAACCACTAATAAATTTTGAATCAGGTTCAATGAGCCTGCGATTTAGTTCTACACACACTGATCCTGCACTCCCCCTGCTGACTGCTGCAAAAGACAATACTTTAATCAAGGCAGTTCGTGCTGTTGAATTTCCTGATACACATTTTGTCCATCTGGAAATTTTACTCCAGTCTCCACGGACACTACTGGATCATCCAAAAATTACCCACTCCGGAAACTACATAATCCTTGGTTTTCCCAACAATTTTTCTGCCACACCCGCACTTTCAAGTACAAACGTCCTGACAAAAGAAATTGAAAAACGTGTAAAAGCCGACCAGTCTTTCCCCTCTACTTTTTCCAAAGAATCTACAGATGAACAACCCTCATTTCTGGCAGATGGTCTTCTTCCTACACCAGAACAAGATTGGGGTTCAACAATGCTGACACTGGTTTTGTCTCTGTTATTCGTTTTATTTCTCATTTATTTGATAGCTTTTATATATAAACGTTTTTTCAGTAGTCGATTTTCCTCAATGCAGGGTAATGTACGCATTCGTCAGGTTTCAAGCCATCATGTTGGACCAAAGCAGAAAATTATAGTTTTCGAAATGAATGAAAGAAAGTTCGCCTGCGGTGTAACACCTACATCCATCAATTTGATCGCAGAATTACACGACGAAACAGATCCGGAAATTATCCATTCGATTCAGACTGATGAAAATGCTAAAGATTTTAATATTGATCAGACAGGTGAATCTTCTGAAATAGATCCGGAGCAACCCTTTGAGCAAACTAAAACGAATGTACCAAATAACAAGAATAGTAAAGATAACTTTGATACTTCAATTGAATTAGAAGGCCTGGAAAAAGACATTTTCCTTAAATCTAATGTTGAAAACCGCAATAGCCTGGAAGAGTCAAACAATCATAATAACGAATTAAAATCAACAATCAAAACTCATTTTTCAAAAACTCCGACAAAAACTAAAATTATGCCTCATGGGAATCCTGTGATGCAGCACTTTGCAAGCAAACTTTCAGAACGTCTAAAATTCTTAAAACCCATCAAATAGAGTCCATGCTGTATTTTCAATTCGAAACTCAATTAACTGAAAACATGGAACAAGTTGCAACGTCGGGCTCAGGCTTCAGAAAATCTTTTTATTTATGTAAAAGTATAAAGTTTTCAATTCGCAGCCTGCTGTTGCTGTCTGTTTTTTGTGTAGGAATGCCGCTTTATGCACAATCGCCAATTCCAGGCATCAACATTTCCGTTGACACTGCAAGTTCACCCCAACAGGTAGCAACTACATTGCAGATCGTCTTTTTACTGACGATTCTAACTATGGCACCGGCTATTTTAATCATGACAACTTCATTCACAAGATTTGTGATTGTGTTGTCATTTTTAAGACAAGCTATTGGAACTCCGCAGGCTCCATCAAATCAAATCGTGATCGGCCTTGCACTGTTTCTTTCTTTGTTTGTGATGATGCCGGTCTGGGAAGAAGTCAACGAAGTTGCCCTTTCACCGTATCTGGAAGAAACTATTTCCCAGGAAGAATTTATGGATCGTGCCACTTTACCAATTAAACGATTCATGGGAAATTTTACACGTGAAAAAGATTTGGCTCTTTTTGTTCGAATTGCTAAAATAGAACGACCAAAAAACATCGAAGATATTCCAATTTGGGTTATGATTCCTGCGTTCGTAATTAGTGAACTAAAAGCCGCATTTCAAATTGGTTTTTTGCTATATGTTCCATTTCTTGTGATCGACATGGTTATTGCTTCAATTCTGATGGCAATGGGTATGATGATGATGCCGCC
>JYMV01024646.1_pt1 | contig 11913 bp, 10 predicted proteins | sample 338911 | NCBI WGS metagenome assembly JYMV01 (sample SAMN03354496, study PRJNA234377) | hydrothermal vent metagenome | biome: Deep sea; feature: Hydrothermal plumes at the Eastern Lau Spreading Center, Western Pacific Ocean; material: Seawater | place: Tonga | collected 2009 | depth 2000 m m
CTATGTGGGGTATAACGTTGAAAGCAATTTGTTTAGTAAAATTTTTTGAATTTACCTTTTGTTTTTCTAAGACTAATTTGCTCTGTTCTTCGAGTTCATTCATATGAACTTTACCCGCTCCAGAAACAGACTGATAAGTTGATACAATAACTCTTTTAATTTTAAATTGATCATGTAGAGGCTTTAGTGCCAGGACTAACTGTATTGTTGAACAATTAGCATTAGCAATAATATTTTTATTTTTGTAAGCTTTTAGAGCTTCACCGTTAACTTCAGGCACCACTAAAGGAATTTCTTTGTCCATTCTGAAATATTTAGAATTGTCGATTACGATGGTTTTTTTTGCTGCAATGGGAGCCCATTTTTCTGCAATAGAACTACCCGCAGAAAAAAATGCTAATTTTACTTTTCCAAAATCAAAATCACTTAAACCAATAACTGAGTAATTTTTATTTTTAAATGTAATTTTTTTTCCTACACTCTTATCTGAAGCTATTAAGTATATTTCACTGAACTCAAAATTAGTTCTCTCTAGAACTTCTAAAAGTTTTCTACCGACATTTCCTGTCGCTCCAACAATTGCTATATTCATATTAATTAAAGTATTCTAGTTGTGATTTTTTTCAATGAAATTTTTTACAATTTCTCTCATTTCAAAGGCTTTTTCAAATATAATCATGTGACCACATTCTTTAAGCACTTGTAATTCAGAATTTTTAATTTTTTCAGCCATTTGTTTTCCTTTATTTAGAGGAACCATCTTGTCCTTATCGCCCAGTATACAAAGGGTCGGACAATTTATATTTGATGCAGCTTTTGATCCATTTTTATAATTATTGCATGCTCTAAGATCAACAGCTAAACCTTCCTGAACTTGTCTTGGTGAATTAATAATTTTTTGAACTGGATTTCCTCCAATAAATTTTTTTACTCCCTCGTAACCCCATTTCATCATAAGTTCTACAGACTTCATATCACCCCCGTCTGCATAATTAATCAGATCTGGATTAACCGGCAATTCATAAGATCCTGCTATGAGGTTTAAACTTTTAATTAATTTTGGAAAACGGGAAGCAAATTCAAGTCCCACTAAGCAACCCTGAGAATGACCCATAAATGAAATTTCATTAATTTTTAATTTTTCTATCAATTTTTTAATCCATTCAGCTATTTCTTCTATAGATTTTATGGCAGGTCCTTCTGAACTACCATGTCCAGGTAAATCAACTGACAAAATACTATATCCCTTTGAAGCAAGAAAGTGCTCGTGGAAGGACCAAACTATATGTGTTAGTCCACTACCATGCATCAAAACAATTACTGGTTTTGTGATATCGAAATCTAGTCCACCCGTTGATGCGAAAACGCTTTTTTGACCTACTTCAAAATTCAGTTCATCTCCTTGGCTTTTTTTCTCAATTCGAATTTTTTTATTTTTCCAGTGGACGTTTTTGGCAATTCACCAAAAACTATTTTTTTTGGAATTTTAAATCCAGCCAAGGTTTCTCTACAAAATATTATTATTTCTTCTTCTGTAGCTTTCTTTTGAGGAGCTAATTCAACAAAAGCACAAGGTGTTTCTCCCCATTTTTTGTCGGGTTTAGCTACGACCGCAGCAAGAGAAACTGACGGATGTTTAGCTACTGTATTTTCAATCTCTATTGATGAGATATTTTCTCCACCTGAAATGATAATATCTTTAGACCTATCTTTTATTTGAATGTAACCGTTGGAATGTATTACCGCTAAATCACCAGAGTGAAACCATCCACCTTTCATAGATTTTTCTGTTGCTTCTTTGTCTTTAAAATACCCTTTCATAACAACGTTTCCACGTATCATTATTTCTCCTATAGTTTTTCCATCTCGTGGAACCGGCTTCATGGTTTCTGGACCCATAACATCGACATCTTCTGTGTTTGGATAACGTACGCCTTGGCGGGCACTAATATCAGCTTTTTCATCTTCGTTTAAATTATCCCATTCTTGATTCCACGCGCACTGCAAAATATGTCCATAGGTCTCTGTTAGACCATAAACATGCATAACTTCGAAACCTAAGCTTTTCATTTTTTTAAAAATAATACTTGGTGGAGGTGCGGCCGCTGTCAAAATGTACACTTTATGTTTTAGTGGTTTTTGTTCATCCTTTGGAGCACTAGCCAACATATTTAATATAATCGGTGCTCCACCAAAATGAGTTACTTTATGTTCCGTTATTAAATCAAAAATTTCCTTAGCTCTAATATTTCTTATGCATATTACTCGAGCATGAAGCATGGCTAGTGTCCATGGATAACACCAACCGTTGCAGTGAAACATAGGAACAGTATATAAAAAATTTAAACGGTTTGGCATATTCCACGCTACTGCACTGCCAGTTGCCATCAAATAAGAACCTCTGTGATGATATACAACTCCTTTTGGATTCCCAGTAGTACCAGATGTATAATTTAATGAAATCGACTGCCATTCATCCTTTGGCCTCTTCCATACATAATTAGGATCACCTTGCTCTAAAAAACTTTCATATTCATATTCTCCAATTTTTTCAATGTCTTTTAGGTCAGCTTGTTCGTCAACTATATCTATAATTAAAATTTTCTTACCAAAACTTTCTAAAGCTTTTATTACAACGCCGTGAAATTGACGATCCACGATTAGCGCTTTGGCATCTGCATGTTTAAGTATGTAGCCCACTGTTTTTGGATCTAACCTTGTATTAATTGCATTAAGTACCGCACCAGTCATTGGAACAGAATAATGAGCTTCAAATAATTCAGGTGTATTTGCAGCCATAATTGACACGGTATCGCCTAACTTAATTCCATGTTTTTCTAAAGCACTAGCAAATTTTACACTTCGCTCATAAACTTGTTTCCATGTATAAGAACGTTTTTTATAAACTAAAGCTTCATAGTCTGGATAAATATCTTTTGTTCTTTCAATAAAGCTTATTGGTGTTAACGGAACAAAATTTGCTTTATTTTTATCAAGATTCTTATCGTAATCATTCATAATTAATTAAATTTAAAATCCATTATATACTTACTTCCTGAAATTGCGGAATTGTAATAAGCATCAATTCTAGGTAGTACTCTATTAAAGAAAAATTTTGCGGTTTCAATTTTATCCTCATAAAATTTCTTATTATTTTTTAACTCTTTATAGCTTACGTTAAGTATTTTTAACCATGAAAATGCCACCGCAACCAAACCTAGGACTTTTAGATAATCATTGCAGGCAGCATTAATATCATCCTTTGACTTTTCCATATTTTTTTCTATCCAAAGATTAAAATTAATTAATATTTTTAAATAATATTCCAACTTTTCAGCAAATTCTTTTATCTGCTTCTCACCTTTATTTTTTTTGATTTCCTCTTCAATAAATTTTACATACCGATTAACAACATTGCCATTTTTGTTAACAAGTTTTCTAAAGACCAAATCAATTGCTTGAACTGAATTTGTTCCTTCATATATTGGTGTAATTCTATTATCTCGATATAGCTGTTCAATCCCTTGGTCTTTTGTATAACCATAGCCTCCAAAGATTTGCATAGCATCGCTGGTAATTTCCATACCCATATCTGTAAATAATGATTTCACTACAGGTGTCATTAAAGATACAAAATCCGAAGCTTCTTGTTTAATTTTATTATCACTATGATGCAAGCTAACTTCAGTTTGTTGAGCTAACCAAAAACTTAAAGCTCTCTCCCCCTCAATAATAGATTTCATATTTAATAATGATCTTCTAATGTCCGCGTGATCAATAATTAAATCTGCTCCATTTTGTGTTTTACTATTATTAGATTTTCCTTGTTTTCTCTCTTTCGAATAATTTAGTGCATTTTGATATGCAATTTCTGATAATCCCAAACCTTGAAGCCCCACAATAATTCTTTCCAAATTCATCATTGTAAACATTGAGCTTAATCCTTTGTTTTTTGGTCCAATCATATATCCAATAGCGCCATCAAAATTTAAAACACAAGTAGCAGAACCTTTAATTCCCATTTTGCTTTCAATTGAATTAGTTGAAACTCCATTCCTTGGACCTAACGATCCATCTTCTTTAACTTGAACTTTAGGTACTAAAAATAAACTAATTCCTTTTGTTCCTGATGGGGCATCGGTAGTTCTTGCTAGAACTAAGTGTATTATATTTTCTGTGAGATCATGATCTCCAGAAGTTATGAATATTTTTTGACCATTTAATTTAAAAGTTCCATCTGACTGCTCTACGGCTTTTGTTTTTAACAATCCTAAATCTGTTCCACAAACCGATTCTGTTAAGCACATAGTCCCACTCCAAGTGCCTTTAACAATATTAGGAAGAAATTTTTTTTTTATAGAATCGCTTCCGTGATGAAGTATGCAATTATAAGCTCCAATGCTAAGCTCACTATAGAGTTTAAAAGAAAGACTAGCAGAAGACAGCATTTCGTCAAAAAATGCATTTATAGTCTTTGGCATCCCTTGACCTCCGTACTCTGGATCGCAAGACAGAGATACCCAGCCGTTTTCAATAAATTTTTTGTAAACTTCTTTATATCCAGGTGGAACTCTCACTACTCCATTCTCGAAAGTGGCAGGTGTCTCATCTCCAACTTTAGCTAAGGGTAATATAAGATTTTCGGTTATCTTTGCAGCCTGTTCCAATATATCTTTTGCAAGATCAGGATTAACTTCTTTGTATTTTTCAAGTTCATTGTAATGAGGATTATCTCTTAATTTTTCAAAGAGAAACATCATATCATCTATAGGAGCGCTGTAAGTTGCCATTTAATTTACCAAAGGTTTTCCTGTTGAAAGTGTGTGTTTAATTCTAGCTTGAGTTTTTTCCATTTGCATTAGTTGCATAAAAGCTTCTAATTCCAAAGCATACATATCATCTTCGGATAATTCTTTATCAAGAGTTGTATTGCCTCCACTTAATACAAAAGCTAATTTTTTTCCAACTTCCATCCCATGCTCCAAAATTTTCTTTTCTCTAAAAAGATTTTCAAGAGTTTGGAACATTTTATCTTTTACTTGGCTTCCTGATAATTTAAAAATTGGTTTTTTTGGTGGTTTATATCCATTTTTTTTCTCATTAATTAAATCTTGAGAAACTGAAAGTAGCTTGTTTCTATTCATAATACTTTTGTCTTTTTCTAGTAAAAACTTAAGTGGCATTGCTTCAATAGGTGAAGTAGCTGTTTTGCCATAGCCAATAATATCAAACACTTTTTGTGGGGCAAAGTCGGGATCTTTTTTAGCTTCTTGAGTTTGAGTCCATCTCCACAACATTTCTTTAGTTCCCCCTCCAGCGGGTATTAACCCTACAAGGGTTTCTACAAGGCCCATCACGATATTAGTGTGTGCAACCACGTAATCACTCTGAATACAAATTTCTTCACCACCTCCCAAAACTAGACCTGATGGCGCGGCAATAACCAAATTATCAGAATATTTTAGTTGCTTACAGGTCATTTGAAAATGATGGATGAACTTTTCAATTGCCTTCCAATTTTTTTCTTTCGCAAAATTCATAACGTAATTTAAATTAACCCCGGCTGAAAATTGCATGCCCTCATTGATAATTATAAGATTTTGATCAGATGCTTTTTTCAATGCATCCATTGAATCATAGTCCAACGTATTAGCTTTAGTATTAAATTCTACAATTTTGTAATTTTTATGCTCATATGTAATGGCTGATTTATTATCTTTATTAATTTTTGCTACTTGTTTTACTTTTCCTAGAGTTTCCAAATCAGTATAGATTTGTCTTTTCCCATAAAAAGTATCAGATTTTTTTTCATATAATTTTTTTATAAATTCATTTATTTGTAAATTTTTATCTTTTTCTACAAAAAATTTTACCCCAAGCTCTTCCAACATTTCGAATGGACCTTTTGACCAACTAAAGCCTAATCTCATTGCTTCATCAATATTATTATAATCTTTTGTCACACTGGGAATTAAAGAAGAGGCGTAAAGTATAATTTTTGAAACCACTGACCAAGCGTACTTTCCATATTTGTCATTTCTGGAAACTAAATCTTTTAAGGAAACGTTCTCTTGAATATTGAATTCAATTTTTTTTGAAGGTGAATATTCTCTAGTTTTTAAATCAATAACTTCTAAAACTTTTTTGCCGTCTTTTTTGTTAATTCTACGAAATCCACCTTTACCTTTTCTTCCTGTATACCCATTTTTAATTAGATGTATAATTAGTGGAATTTCTTTTGCCACCTCATGAAAAACATCTGTAGTGGGCAATTCTTTTAAAAAACTCTTTAAAACGTCAGCCATTAAATCTATCCCGATTAGATCATACAGGCCAAAAGCTCCTATTTTAGGTAATCCCATTGGTCTACCATAAAGTGTGTCGGATTCGTCTACGCTCAATCCCATTTTGATAGCTTCTGTCATTGCTACTTGAATTGCATAAACCCCAACTCTATTTCCTAAAAAGCCTGGTGTATCCTTGCAGATAATAACTTGTTTACCTAAACTTTCTTCGCAAAAATTTTTTAAAAAATTTATTTTATCTAAATCATTAAAACTTTCTTTAACAATCTCTAACAGACCCATATATCGAACAGGGTTAAAAAAATGAGTTATACAAAAATCCTTTTTATCTTCATCAGACATTTTTGAGGATAGAACTTTTAACGGAATAGTTGATGTATTTGATGAAATAATTGAACCTTTTTTTCTAGTCTTCAATATCTTTTCATAAAGGCTGATTTTAATATCTATTCTCTCGACTACAGCTTCAACTATCCAATCGGCTTTTCCGACGACATCAAAATTTGTATCTATAGTGCCAGTTTTAATTGTATCAATTTTATTTTTATCTACCAGTAAAGGAGGTCTAGATTCATAAATTCTTTTTTTTGCTTTTTCACAAATTTCTGTTTTTAAGTCTAATAATGTAACAGGAATATTTGCATTGCATAATTGTGCCGCAATACCAATTCCCATTGTTCCTGACCCAATTACCACAACGTTATTAATTTTCATTGGGATAAATTATAAAAAATTTATAACTATTGCAATTTAGAGATTATTGCATCCCCCATTTGTGAGGTTGATACTTCTTTTTTTCCTTTAGATAAAATATCTTTAGTTCTTAAACCATCATCAAGAACTTTTTGAACTGCCTGATCCAAGTTATCAGCTTCTTGGTCTAGATCTAAAGAGTATTTAAGAGCCATGGAAAAACTTAGAATGCTTGCTATAGGATTTGCTATTCCTTTCCCAGCAATATCCGGAGCGGAACCATGAACCGGCTCGTACATAGATCTCATTTTACCATTTTTATCTTTTGCTCCTAAAGATGCTGATGGTAATAAACCTAATGATCCAGTCAACATGGCCGCTTCATCAGACAACATATCACCAAATAAATTATCTGTTACAATAACATCAAACTGTTTTGGATTCCTTAATAGTTGCATAGCGCAGTTGTCTGCAAGCATATGATTCAAATTAATATCTGGATAATCATTATCTTTAACTTTTTGAACTTCTTCTCTCCATAGAACGCCTACCTCCATGACATTTGATTTCTCACAGGAAGTGACTTTTTTATTTCTTTTTTTTGCAAGTTCAAAAGCTACTTTGGCTACTCTAATTATTTCATGGCTCGTATATGTATGAGTATTAATACCTTTTCTTTCTCCACCAAAATATATACCTCCAGTAAGTTCTCTAACAATCATGAGATCCAGGCCTGAAACAATTTCTGGTTTTAAACTAGATGCCTCTACCAGTTGTTTGAAACAAATTGCCGGTCTAAGATTTGCAAATAGCTTTAATTCTTTTCTTAATTTTAATAATGCTCTTTCGGGTTTCTTTGAAAATTCTAAATTGTCCCACTTGGGGCCACCACAAGCACCTAAAATTACTACCTCAGATTCTAGTGCTTTATAAAATACCTCATCAGTAATTGGATTTTTGTGTTTTTCATATGATGCTCCACCAATCAAATCTTCTTCAATTGTAAAATCTAAAGATTTTTTAGCATTAAGCCATTGAATAACTTTTTTAACCTCAGCAACAACCTCTGGACCAATACCATCACCAGGTAATAACAAAATTTTTCTATTTTTAACTTTAATCATACTAATTCATCCAAGGTTTAGTTTTTTGGATATTTTTTTCATAAGAAGATATTTTTTCAGATTTTTCCAAAGAAAGGGCAATATCATCCAAACCATTTAGCAAACATTTTTTTTTGAAAGTATCAATTTCAAAATTAATTATTTTATTACCTAATTTAATTTTCTGTTCGGATAGATTTATTTCTATAGTCTCTTTTCTTTTTGAATATTTGATTAGTTCTTCTACTTGTTTTGGATCTAAAACTATCGGTAACATACCATTCTTAAAACAATTATTATAAAAAATATCTGCAAAACTTGGGCTTATTACACATTTAATTCCAAAATCTAACAGAGACCAAGGAGCATGCTCCCTTGAAGAACCACATCCAAAATTTTTTCCAGCTAATAAAATTGAGGACTTATTGTAAGGTTCTTTGTTTAAAACAAAATCGTTTATTTTTTTTCCCTGTTCGTCGTACCGCATTTCAAAAAATAAACTTTTTCCAAGTCCACTTCTTTTTATTGTTTTTAAAAATTGCTTAGGAATAATCATGTCTGTATCAACATTCATCATTGGTAGATTTGCTGGTATGCTTTTTAAAATATTAAATTTTTCCATTTTAATTTTGAAACTTTCTTACATCTGTTAAATGTCCATCAATTGCTGCGGCTGCAGCCATAGCTGGACTTAATAAATGAGTCCTGCCTCCACGTCCTTGTCGTCCTTCAAAATTTCTGTTTGAAGTAGATGCACATCTTTCTTTAGGATTAAGCTTATCTGCATTCATAGCCAAACACATAGAACAACCTGGTTCTCTCCATTCAAATCCAGCATCTTTTAAAACTTTGTCTATTCCTTCTTCTTCTGCCTGCTGTTTTACTAGGCCAGATCCCGGAACAACCATAGCATTTACATGCTGAGCAATTTTTCTTCCTTTTGCTATTTTGGCTGCATCTCTTAGATCACCAATTCTTCCATTGGTACAGCTTCCAATAAAAATTCTATCAACCTTAATGTCAATTATTTTAGTATTTGGTTTAAGTCCCATATAGTTCAAAGATCGATTCATTGATGCTTTTTTGTCTTCATCCTTTTCACCTTCAGGATCAGGAACAATACCAGTAACTGGTACAACATCTTGAGGAGAGGTACCCCAAGTTACCATTGGACTAATATCATCACCTCTAATTTCTACTTCTTTATCAAATTTTGCTCCAGAATCTGAATTAAGTTTAGACCAATATACAGTAGCTTTATCCCAGTTTGCTCCCTTTGGAGATTTAGGTTTGTCTTTAAGATAATGAAAAGTTTTTTCATCAGGTGCAATTAATCCTGCACGCGCACCTGCTTCTATTGACATATTGCAAATTGTCATTCGCTGTTCAACATTTAAATTTTCTATTACAGATCCGGCATACTCAATAACCATACCAGTTCCACCTGCGGTACCTATTTTGCCTATCGTCTGTAAAATAACATCTTTTGATGTAACTCCTGTATGTAATTTACCCGTTACTTTTACACAAAGATTTTTTGATTTTTTTTGAATTAAAGTTTGAGTTGCCAATACATGTTCAACTTCCGATGTACCAATACCAAAAGCTAATGCTCCAAAGGCTCCATGTGTGGCTGTATGACTGTCTCCACAAACTATAATTGTACCAGGTTGGGTAAAACCTTGTTCTGGACCAATAATATGAACAATACCCTGTCTTTTATCCTTCATATCAAAAACTTCAATTCCAAACTCTTTACAATTATTCCCTAATGTTTCTATTTGAATTTTTGATTCTTCATCATCAATACCTTTTGATCTATCAGTAGTTGGTACATTATGATCTGCAACTGCAAGCGTTAAATTTGGTTGCCTTACTTTTCTATGAGCAGTCCTTAATCCTTCAAAAGCTTGAGGGCTTGTTACCTCATGAATCAAATGTCTGTCCACATACAGTAAAGCTGTTCCATCTTCCTGTTGATGAACTAAATGTTCATTCCAAATTTTATCGTACAATGTTAGTGACATTTAAAAAAAATCTATTTTTTTTCTTTATTAGATATTTCTTTTTTTTTTTTATTTTCTTTTTTTTCGATAAGTTTTTTATCTTTTTTTTCTTCTATTTTTGAAGCTGTTGCTTTTTTTATTTCTTCAACATTTTGTTCCGAAGATTTTAAAGAATTTTCAATTTTTGTTTCTTCTTGTGCTTCTTCAGGTTTTTTTTCTGATTTAGTTTCTACATCAATTCCGATTTTTTTCTTAATTTTTTCAGCAATTCGAGCCGATTTACCCGTTCTATCTCTCAAATAATACAACTTAGCTCTTCTGACTTTACCTGCCCTAATTACTTTTATTGAATTAATTATTGGACTATATAGTGCAAAAGTTCTTTCAACACCTTCTCCAAATGAAATTTTTCTGACTGTAAATGAAGAATTTAAATCTCTATTTTTTTTTGCAATACATACACCTTCAAAATATTGGATTCTCTCCCTTTTACCTTCGGTAATTCTAACTCCAACTTTAACAATATCTCCAGGAAAAAATTCAGGATATTTTTTGGATGCCAAAATTTTTTTAACACTTTCTTTGTTAATATCTTCAATATTTTTCATAATGTTGGTCAAAAGTTTATTTCTTATTATTGTTTTTATATTTTTCCCATAAATCTGGTCTTCGGCGACGTGTTATAGCTTCTGATTGTGACAAACGCCAGTCCTTAATTTTCGCATGATCCCCTGATAATAATACATCAGGAACACGGATATTCCAATAGATTATTTTCAAAACTTTCCTCTAAAGTAGATTGATTATTTCCCAAAACCCCAGGAAGTAATCTGACAATCGCATCGATAAAAACATATGCTGCGGTTTCTCCTCCAGACAAAATAAAATCTCCAATACTAACTTCTTCAATATTTCGCGTTTCAAGTACTCTTTGGTCAACTCCCTCAAAATGACCACAAATAATATTTGTTGTTTTTTCTTTTAAAAAACTTTTTGCCATCTCTTGGGTATACTTTGTTCCTTTAGGAGAAAGATAAATAATTTTTTCATCTTGTTTTACATATTTATTAAGTGAATTTTCTAAAACTTCTGGTTTAATAATCATTCCACTACCTCCACCAAAAGGAGTAGCGTCTACAGTTTTATGTTTATCTGTTGCCCCATCCCTGATGTTGCATACTTCAAGTGACCAGATATTTTTTTCTAGGGCCTTTTTGTATAAGCCATAATTAAACGGTCCAGGAAATAACTCTGGATATAATGTAAATATCCTTGCAGTCCACATTGTTAATTATTTTTTATCCTTTTTTTCCTCTACCTTTGAAGCAGCCTCTTTTTTTTCAGCAGGTTTTTGATCCTTTTTCTCTTCTACTTTTAGAGTATCTGCCGTTTTTGTATCTTCTGTGCTAACCTTTTTTGTATCTTCTGTGCTAACCTTTTTTGTTTTTTTTCTATCTTTTTTTGGAATAGCTTTTAAAGGATTTTTGCTTGGTATTGGCATAGGAATTACTTCAGCTTCTCCAAGAATTCTTGCGACTCTAGTTGTAGGTTTTGCTCCTTGGCTCATCCAATACTTGACTCTTTCAACTTCAATCTTCATTCTATCTTTTTTATTTTTTGGAACCAGAGGATTAAAAAAACCCAATTTTTCTATAAATCTTCCATCTCTAGGAAATCTACTATCCGCAACAACTATTTTATATACTGGTCTTTTTTTTGCTCCACCCATTGATAATCTAATTTTAAGCATATTATTTACTCTCCAATATTACGGGACCGGCAACTGGATCCGTAACTCCTAGTTCC
>JYMV01027913.1_pt1 | contig 11911 bp, 11 predicted proteins | sample 338911 | NCBI WGS metagenome assembly JYMV01 (sample SAMN03354496, study PRJNA234377) | hydrothermal vent metagenome | biome: Deep sea; feature: Hydrothermal plumes at the Eastern Lau Spreading Center, Western Pacific Ocean; material: Seawater | place: Tonga | collected 2009 | depth 2000 m m
GAAGTCATCTCCTTGCTCCTTGAAAAGGGAGCCGATCCGGAGGGGCCACACACTCTCGAAAGACATGAAGAATGGTCTTACACGCCACTGATCATTGCACTGCAGAAATCGGCACCCTTCGAGGTGATTCAGACGCTGCTCAAGTTCGGTGCCGAGGCAGACACCTTCGGCGGGAATGCAACACCCGCAATAATCGCAATCACTAAATACGCAAACCCAGAGGTCTATCAGACGTTGCTCAAAGCGGGGTCCCAGGTACTGACTACTGACTTGGATGGCTGTTATGTAGAGGAGTCTTTGCTGAGGATAGGATTGTCTTTAAATCGATCCTTGCGATCACTCAAGCCACTCATAGTGGGGGAGTGTCCCTCAGATTTACTGCTGTTAGCATGCGCAATGAACACCACGAGACCTAATGTCTTCGCTGCACTCCTTGACCTTGAGTTCCAAGATGAAGAAGTAGACCTGGTTGAAGTACTCAGAGTAGCTCGCAATAACCCGGCACTGAAGAATCATGCTGTTCTTCAGCGCCTCGAAGAAATCATAAAGGAGATGGACGAGTGATCGCTTTCCTCGGGCCGCTTCAGGCGCTGTAGCGTTTTCTCAGTTTGGCCTGGGGGATGCCGGCTCGTTCTCTGTACTTGGTGACGGTGCGGCGGGCGATCTTGACGCCGCTGTGGATCAACTTGTTGGCGAGCTGCGTGTCTGTCACGGATCGACTCGCAGATGCTTTCTCTGCTCTCCAGCTTGCCATCTTCTCTGGCGACTCCTCCGGTGAAGAGGCGACGCAACTCGATGACTCCGTTGCTGGTCTGCATGTACTTACCGTTACTGGAACGGCTCACCGTCGAGATGTGAACTCCGGTGACATCGGCGATCTCCTGCATCGTGAGTGCCTTGATCTGGCTCGGGCCGTCGCGCAGGAAGTCCTGTTGACGATCGACGATCGCCTGGGCGATGTCGATGAGGGTTCTCCTTCGTTGATCGATGGCGTGGATCAGCCAGCGAGCGCCCTCGACACGGGTGCGGATGTATTCCGCGATCTCCTTCTTCACCTCTGGCTCCTTGAGGATGGCGGTGCACGCCGGCGAGATGCGCAGATCGGGCAGCTGATCCTGCGACAGGCGTGCGACGAATCGATCGCCCACCTCATCGATGGTGATCTCGGGGACGATGCCCTGGCGACTGGTGTCGACGAAGCGAGAACCGGGATCGGGGTCGAGCTGGCGGATCAGGTCGCACGCTTCCTGGACATCTCCCAGGGACACGGCGAGTTTCTGGGCGATGCGAGGCAGCGAGTTGTCGAGCAGGTCATCGATACACTCCGCGATGATGCGGTATTCGATCGCATTTTCATCGCAACCGAGTTGCAACAGCAGGCAATCGGCCAGACCGAGGGCGCCGATCCCCGGCGGGTCGAGTTGACGGACCACCTGCAGGGCATCCTCGATGACCTCTGCGGGAACACCGGAACAGAGTGCCAGATCCTCGCACGTTCCGATGAACCAGCCCTTCTCATCGAGATTGCCACACACCAGTTCACAGGCGTGACGCGCGGATGCATCGAGATCGACCATCAGGAGTTGCCTGAGCAGGAATGCTTCGAGCGATTCGGGACGGTCGACGGTGTTCATCAGGGCTTCATGCTTGGCGTCGGTGGCTTCCATCGAGCCGACCTGACGGCGTTCTCCGATGACCGGCTTTTCCCAGCGATCGACGATTTCCATCAATCGACGCGTCTCCTCATCGGGAGGCGTTTCGGTGCTGGTCTCTTCACCGGGGGTCGGTTCGACCAGTTCGAGGGCGGGATTCTCGGTGAACTCCTTCTGGATGCGAGCCTCGAGATCGGCCACGCCCAGTTGCAGGATGTCCATCGAGAGAATCAGTTGAGGTGCAAGTACCTGCTGTTGTTCGAGACGACCCGAGATCTGAAGACGCACACGTCCCCCTCTCGGACTCCACGCGGGAGTCACCGGGTACAAGGTGCGAGAGACGTGGTGTGGATCAGGGGCCTCTCGGCCCCCCCTCGCAGACACCCGGACACCTGTCCAGGTTCAACTGATCTGGATCGGCCAGAGCCGATCTTCCGTCAGAGGCGCTGCCCGCCGACCAGTTTCCCCTGGCCGGGGTCGCGGAAGACTCGATCGAGCTATTGCTCGACGCAGAGCCCCTCATCATCGGGAGCGAACCAGATCCTATGCCCCTTCGAGAGTGCCTCCACCCGCTGATTTCTCAGTCGTGGCGGCACGGTCCCGAAATCTTCCGCAAGCGCGACTCGGCGCATCTGCCACGACAGATCGTAGCAGTGCTCTTCATCGGTCACTGGCGGTTCCATCCTGGCACGCAGCCAATCGGGCTACGCTGGATCGGATACTCCATGATCAAAGAGGAATCGGTTCCGAAAATCTCATCGAGGCTGTGGTGGCAACGACGAGCCACCGATGGAAGCTCCCTCTCTTCACCTCGAAGAATACCCCGCAGTCACGGACCCCGTCAAACCTCTGCGACGGGTGCGCCCCGAAGCAGGAAAATCTTACCGTCTCCGATGCGCCCGGTTCGAGCGCCACGGGCGATCGCTTCCATCACCTGAGAGGTGAAGAGCTCCTCCACCAGTACCTCCAGGCGGATCTTGGGCAAAAACGCCAGCGAGCCGTCGTCGCCGCCATAGTCGTCGAGGTGGTCCTTCTGGCGGCCATATCCACGCACCTCCTGGGTGTGGACATGACGCACCAGATCCTGCTCGCGCAGTTCGGTCAGTACCGCAGGCAGCCGGAACGGTCGCACGATGGCAACGATCCTCAGCATGATCCATCCCCATCCTCACCGCAGAGTTCGGACCAGAGCCCCTGCTCTTCCAGCAGCAATTTGAGACCGGCGGGATACCCCTCGACCATGAAGGTGACATCTCTGTCGGAAGCCTCGCGAGCCAGTGCCACCAGGCCGAGTGCCCCGGTCAGATCGATGGATGTGACCCCCCCCAACCGAACCTCGACGGTGGTGCCGGCGCGGATCGCCTCGAAGCCCTCCTGTGCCAGTTGCTCGACGCGGTCGGCATTGAGGACTCCACGAACCTCCAGGAACTGGCGATCGCCATCGCTTCGACGCTCCACCGTGAATTCTTCTGTCATCCGGTCAGCTCCCTTCGAGCCACGACCAGCGTGATGTCGTCACTGGCCTCGGCACCCGCAACATGAAGTGCCAGGTCTGCCAGCACCCCCTCGACCAGGTCATCGGGAGTGGCCTCGTTGAGACTCTGAAGGATACGGGCGAAGCGTTTCAGTCCATACTCCTCGCCGTCATGGTCCATCGCCTCGACGATGCCATCGGTGTAGAGAATCAACGAATCCCCCGCTGCGAGGTCTACATCGCTGACCTCGAGAGAACGACGGAAGATCGGTCCTGGATCCATGCCCAGTGCGATCCCTTCCGGCTGGAACTGCTCGACACGTCCAGATCTCCTCAGGATCAATGGCGGATTGTGGCCAGCCCTGGCGATGCGCACCCGCCCTCGATCGTGATCGAGTTCGGCCCAGGCCATCGTCACGAACATCCCCTCGGTCATGTCGCGCGACAGGCTCGCATTGACCTCGCCCAGGATGGAAGCGGCATCGGGCTGAATCCTGGCAGCCATCCGCACCAGGCTGCGAGTCATCGTCATCACCAGAGATCCTGCGAGTCCCTTGCCGGAAACATCGGCGACGACGATCCCGGCTCGATCACCCGGCAAGTCGATGACATCGTAGTAGTCTCCTCCCACCTCCTTGGCAGGCTGATAGTAGCGGGCGATCTCGATGCCCGAGATCTCCGGGAGGGTCTCTGGCAACAGTGCGTTCTGGATGCGAGTCGCGATCGACAGATCTCTCGCCACCGCCTGGGCGTGGAGCTCCTGCTCCCTGGCATCGGCGAGGAAGCGAGTCATGCGATTGAAGGAAGAGGCGAGTGCTCCCAGTTCATCGGTGGTCGAGACGGTCGACTGGTGATCGAGGTTGCCGCGCGACACCTGCACCATGTCCTCACGCAAGCGACGGATCGGCCGCGTCAGCAGAAACCCGACGATCAGAACCAGCGGAATCCCCAGCAAGATGACGGTCCACAACTGGCTCCAGAGAGCTTCCTGCAGGCTCTTCTCGAGGCGATCGATCGCCACCGCACTGAGGAACAACTGCACCGAGCCGACCGTGTCGGATGAACCGGCAGCAGTGAGTTCAACCTCGAAGGATCGGACCGGCGCGTTCCGATTGCCATCGGAGAGGGTGCCCTCCCTGACACGCACTCCCGTATCCACCAGCGAATCGGTCTCGATCTGATCTCCGAGGCGTACGCGGAGTCGATCACCTCCCCTGGCACTGGCGATCAGAGTGGTTCCGTTGGCATCGAGCACCAGTACATCGAGCACCTTGTGCGGGCCAGGCGTTGTGATGAACGCGTTGAGCTTCTTTCCCAGTTGTTGCTGGGCGGCGAGTTGTTCCTCTTCAGGGAGAGAATCGTCGGCCCAGAAGGGTGTGATCAGCGAACTGACCAGCAGCACCTGCTCGCTGCCGTTGTGATTGACCTGCTCGGCAGTGGATTGCAGTGCCAGATCGGTCGAGGTGTTCCCCACCCACATCACGAACGACAGCAAGATGACGGTAGATACAGCCCCGTACTTGACGGCGATGGGGAAGATCTGCCGCGGAGGTCGCTCTGCGGATCGAGAACGTGCTGTCGCTCCTCGACTCAATTTCTGCCTGCTTCCTGCACCTGAACAGACCGGTCCGCTTGCCGCATCCTGGATGGAAGCCTACGGTAGGCGATGACCGGAACGATACCACAATCATCTCCCTCAGATCGATCCCGACATGCGGGTCAGGAGGCCTGTTGCCAGTAGATTCTGACCAGAAGGATCCCCGCACCATCTGGCTACTGGCTGCCTGTCGATTCGGCGAAGCGGTCGCTATTGGAATGCTGATCCCGATGTTGCCGCTGTTTCTCGGCACCCTCTCTGCTCCCTGGGCCGAGCGGATGGCCAGCGGGCTCGCAGAATCGTTCCCGGCACTGGCGCACTGGTTTCCCGCTGCGGCACTGGCGACCGAGGAGGCGAAGACCGCGGTGCTCTTCAGTCTCACCGGGCTGGCGATGGCACTGGTCCAGATCTTTGCTGGTCGCATCTCTGACCGCCTCGATAGCCGCAAGCCACTGATTCTCATCGGCATGGCGCTGGGTGCGGTGTGCTCGTTTCTGTTGCCGTTGCTCGATCATTACTGGCAGTTGCTGTTACTGCGCGTGATGCAGGGTTCATTCCTGGGGCTGACCTTTCCTCCCATGATGGCGATCATCGCTCGTAATGCCCCCAAGGATTCGGGTGGCAAGGTGCTCGGCATCTACTCGACGATCCGGCTGCTGGGCTTTGGTCTCGGACCGATTCTCGGCGGCATCGTTGCGGACCATTTCGGCTACGACTGGGTGTGTCTCGCTTCCGGTACGCTGCTGATGGTGAGCGTACTGCTGGTGTCATCTCAGATACGCGACCGCAAGGAGTTCTCCGAGGACACTCCTCGTGATCGGGTACTCCCGCGCGTGGCACCCATCTTTCGCCTGCTCGGGGGAGTCATCTTCGTCATGATGGTCGGGATCAGTGCGGTGATCTCGCTGTTTCCCCACTACGAACGCGAGTTCGGATCGACCCAGTCACAGCTGGGAACGATGTTTGCCATCTTCGTCATGACCCGCTGCATCTTCCAGTATCCGTTCGGCTGGATCGGCGATCGCTACGATAAGAAATGGGTGCTGCTGCTGGGTCTGCTGCTGTTCATTCCGCTGGTACTGCTGCAGGGCAGAGTCGAGAACCTGACCGAACTGACCTGGATACGGGCGGGAATGGGCATCGTCTCTGCCATGATGAGCACGGCGGTGGGCGGCATCAGTGCCGAACGCAGCGAACCGGGCAACCGGGCGCGAGTCATGGGGATCAATACCCTCTGCTTCAGCCTCGGTACCGCGGTCGGTCCTTCACTGACCGGATTCATCCAATCGCAGCAAACCGCGTTCATGATTCCTGCGGTTACCGCGGCGATACTGCTGGTCTCGATCCTGCTGCTGGTCCCATCCGATCGAGCCGCAAGAGCCGCTCACGACCCGAGCAAGTAGCGGTATCCCAGCAACAGGATCGGCACCACCACCAGCCCGGCGGCCACATCATCCAGTAACACTCCCCAGCCGCGTGGCAACGACTCCAGTCTGCGGATGCCGAGCGGCTTCAACACATCGAAGAAACGAAACAGAAAGAATGCGAGCAGCCACGGCGTCCAGCCTTCTACAGCAGTTGCAGGGAGCCACGGCAGCACCGAGAGCGCGAACCACTGCCCTGCCACCTCATCGATCACCACGACAGACGGGTCCTTGTCTCGGTACAGCTGCTCGATTTGCTTGCCGAGCAGGACACAACCCGCCGAGGCGATGCAGCCCATCAATGGAAACAGGTAGGGGCGGACCGCATCATCGCAGTTGCTCCAGGCTCCCCAGCCGACAAGGAGCGCCGCCAGGCTACCGACGGTTCCAGACGCCCAGGGGAATCTTCCACTGCCGAAGAAGGTCAGAACACATCGGCTCGCCGCCTCGGAAATCTTCAAGCGGAGTTCTGCCTCTCCCGGGTGGCTCGGATCGCAAACATCAGATAGTCGACAGCGGACCAAACGGTGCTGATCAGGGTGCCCCAGAACAGGATGGCCAGCACCACATCCAGACTCCCGAGCATCCACGGGTAGATCCCACTCTCGCCATTGGCCTGTACCAGCATCGCTGCCGGAATCAGCATCGACTGCAGCACCATCTTCACCTTGCCGCCGACTCTCGCACCGAACTCGATCCCCTGGCTCTCCATGTAGGAGCGCAAACCGCTGACCAGGAACTCTCTCGCCACGATGATGACCACGAACCAGGGACGGATCAGATCGGGTGTCAGATGCACCAGATAGATGAGGGTTCCGCAGATGACGACCTTGTCGACAAAGGTATCGGCGAGGCGGCCAAAGGCGGTGACCATCTTCAAGCGCCGTGCGATGTAGCCATCGATGAAATCTGTCGCGACACAGAGGATGAAGGCGACCGCAGCGAGATTGAGAGCCAGGTGCCGATCACCGATACCCCAGCCGGAGATCTCCAGCGTCAGCATCACGAACAGCAACATGGCAATCGCAAGCCGTCCGAGCGTGATCATGTTGGGGAGGTTTCGCCACTCCTTGCCGAAGTTCGGTTTGTTCCCCATGTCAGATCTCCTCGGAGCACCTCAGCGGCTCGGCGACCAGGTCGTAGTCGTCCGTCTCGGTGATGGTGCAGCGAACCATTTCTCCCACACCGGCCACACCTTCCGGAAGCCGGATGATGGAGTCTATCTCCGGGGCCTCGGCATAGGAACGGCCGAGCGTCGAAGCGGACTCGGGACAGATCTCGTCGATCAGGACATCGACCTCGCTACCGACCCGGCTCCGGTTCCAGTCAAAGGCGACCTGCTGCTGGGCGAGCATCAACTCCTCGATACGAGCCTGAACTTCATCTTCGTCGATCCGGCCAGGTAACTTCTCGGCCGGTGTTCCTTCTTCCGGTGACCAGGGGAAAACGCCGACTCTCTCCAGCTTGTTTTCCTCGACGAAGTGCACCAGTTTCTCGAACTGTTCTCGCGTCTCACCGGGAAATCCGACGATGAAGGTGGTTCTGAGGACCAGCTCCGGAACCCGCTCGCGCATCCGGCGAAACAGATCCCGCGTTCCATCTTCTCCGAGCCTTCGACCCATTCGGCGCAGCATCGTGTCATCGATGTGCTGGATCGGCATGTCGATGTAGGGAATGACTCGATCCAGGTCGGCCACCGCATCGATCATCGCGTCGGAAAACTTGTAGGGGTAGGTGTAGAGCAATCGGATCCAGTCGATGCCATCGACGGCATCGAGTTTTTCCATGATATCGGGCAGCAGAAACTCGCCATCGATATCGAGACCATAGGATGTGAGATCCTGGCTGATCAGGTTGATCTCGCGGGTGCCGTTGGCGACCAGTTCGCGCGCCTCGTTGACGATGAACTCGGGCGACTTGGAGCGAAAGCGGCCGCGGAAGGACGGGATCGAACAGAAGGTGCAAGGATTGTCACAGCCCTCGCTGATCTTCAGGTAGGCGCTGTGACGAGGTGTCAGGCGAAGCCTCGAATCCTCGGACCACGCCGGATGCGATGCGTTGCCGACATGAATGCGCCGCTGCTGGCGCACCTCCTCCATCAACCCACCGAGGATCTCGGGCATCCTCGGATATTCCGACATGCCGACGATGGCATCGATCTCGGGGATCTCCTTGGCGAGTTCCTCGGGGTAACGCTGGCCGAGGCAACCGGCCACGACGACCCGCTTGGCGGGGTCCTTCTCCTTGAGGCGAACCAGTTCGAGGATCGCCTCGATCGACTCCGCCTTGGCGCTCTCGATGAAGCCGCAGGTATTGACCATCAGGATGTCTGCGTCTTCGGGTTGCTGTGCGACCACGAACCCCTCGGCACCGATCCTTCCGAGAATCACCTCGGAATCGACCAGGTTCTTGGGGCAGCCAAGGCTGACCAGATGAATCGCCAGTGGTTGCACTTTGGTTCCGATCCTTTCGATCGACCGATCCCCCCAGGGCGTTTCCTGGCGGAAGCAGTCCAGTCCCGCACATTCTAGCACCCGCAGTGAAAAGGGCCACGAAACCGGACATGGACTCGAGCGCCACGAGATGCTCCGATGATGGCCGTAAACCATGAAGGGAACCGGTGATGGCCTTGCAGGGAACGCTCCAGGAGTTGACCGAGTTGGCACTGACGGTGATCCAGCGCCGATTCCCCTTTTTTCACGGCCAGCTGCTGCGCTCTGAAGATGATCTGGAGAACCCGTCTCAGTTGCCCCCCGTCTTCTGCGGAGCCTTCGACTGGCACTCCGCCGTGCACGGCCACTGGACGCTGGTGCGCGCCCTTCATGTCGACCGGGAGCGAACGCAACTGACCCCCGAACACGCCGCCGACATCGAGCAGTTCCTCGATGCCTCCCTCAACAGCGACAACCTCGACAAGGAGGCGCAGTACGCCGATGAGCACCGCGGCTTCGAGATCCCCTACGGCCGCGGCTGGCTGCTGATCCTCTGTGCCGAGTTGCGGCAATCGAACAGCCCGCTGCTCGATCGCATGATCCCCCTGGAACAACGAGCCCGACGCGATCTCATCGCCTGGTGCGATCGTCTCACCCGCCCGATCCGCTCGGGCCAGCACGATCAATCGATGTACTCGCTGGGAATGTTCCACGACTGGGCGGCGATCGGTGGCGACGACGAGGTGAAGCAACGCATCGAGAAGATCGCGCTGCGCCATCACGCAGATGATGTCGACCTGCCGCTGCATCTGGAGCCATCGAACCACGACTTCCTGTCGCCGACACTGGCCACCGCCGACCTGATGCGAAGAGTCCTCACCGCGGCGGAGTTGACGGACTGGCTCAAGAAGGCCGCCCCCGCTCTGCTGGCGGGCCACTGGCCCACGGAGCCGGTCACCTGCCCCGACCCCGCCGATGAAAAACTCTCCCACCTCGACGGTCTCAACCTGTCACGCGCCGCCATGCTGCACGCTATCGCCGAGGCGTTGGGAGATCATCCCGCGATGGCCGCCAGCGCAAAGCAACACGCCGGCGCCGGCTGGGCCGGCATCGATCCCAACCACTACGCCGGCGCCCACTGGCTGGCATCGTTTGCGATGTACCTGGAGACGAAGCGGTGGAGGGTCACCCCCTGAGGACCACTACGCCAGTCAACGGCACCTTCGCTGAATGTCTCGATCAAGTTCAATTTGACCAAGAAGTCAGAACACCATTTTCAAAGTAGAGGTACTTCACCTCTGAGTTTCTTGTGTAGTTCCCAAGTACCCATTGCTCGTGCACACCCCAACTCCCTACAGAACGATTAATTTCAACCGGGTCATAGCCTTCTGAATCTTTCCAGTAGGTCCATGCATATCGAACCTCTTCCGCAGTCATCCCCAAGGAAATGGTCTGTCCGAGGATTTTTTCAGCTGTCTTTTCCGAGAGCCCTGGATGTGTTGCGACATAGTACCTCCGAACCTCAACTTGGTACCCACCGTCGGTATTATCCCAACCGCAATCCATCGCTCTATAAATTCCGCCGTATGGCCCCCTGACTTCTTGCAATCCGCAGCCAGGGAAAAATAGCGTAATAATTAGTACGGATAACAGGAAGGCACGCATCAACATCTCCATTTCGCGCACTGAAATACCGGCGGCTAGTCGCCCTTTAGCTTCCCCAATTGATCAGAAACTCCGTACATGAAAATACCGACTCCACACATGTACAAAGAACCGACGAACGGGAACTCGAAAGCGATTCGAACAAAGCCGTCTTCTGCACCGGGCATGAACTTCCAAATACCAAATCCCCCAACAGCAGCACAAATCAACGACCCGAACTTAGCAATAATCATTGACACCCTCCTTTCTTTAGTAGTGCTTTATATCACGCTTCACTCCACACCACACAATAGTAGATCAATTGGATTGCTCGCTCACTCCACAATCGCGAATGCGTAGCACATGAGGAGCATCCTTCATCTGGATTATTAATACTGGGATGGTTGCCATCCAGGATCAAAATTTCGTAGGGGAACAGAGGCTACAACTCTGACCTGTCTATCACCTTCTGAATAGAACAGTTAGAACGACGTCAAGTTCGCTGCATGCCAAATTTGAGTATGCTGTGACAATCCATAACGGCTCCCCTATCTCAATGGAACTGGACGGCCTAGACTCATAGAGTCTCATTTCATAGATAGGCATCTTGATGGTTTTTGATTGGTTATTGGTTCCGTGCGATATTTGCGAAACGCGCTTCCGTGGCAAAGCAAAAAGATACAAGGTTAAAATCCATGGTTCATTCTTCAAGAAAACAATTTGTGCCAGATGCAACAGAAAGATAGTCAACAAAGCATCTGACGAAAAGTTCGATGCGTTCTTTAATAAGACCTCGGACAAAGATCCGGAGCGAGTCCAGCGTAGTAGATCCATATCCTCAAAAACAAAACAAGCTGTTTGGCGAAGAGACGATGGAAGATGTGTTGAATGCGGATCGAATGAGTTACTTGAATATGACCACATAGTCCCCTTTTCAAAGGGGGGGTCCAATACAGAAAGAAATATTCAACTGCTCTGCGAACAATGTAACCGATCAAAAAGCAACAAAATCAAATGAACACTATAAAGAAACCTGGAAGAGCTATTGGAAAAGGGACTGCTGTAGCCCTTATCGCCTTCTGGATAGAAGAGTTAGAAATACGGCAACTCGCTGCTGGGCAGATTTGCGTGAACTCTTATTGTGGATGACGGTCTACATTGGGCTATGTCGAGTTCGATCACTGAAGTGGTAGCGCAGGTGTCGGCGGTTCCTCGTCTGGAAATTCTGGCCTAATCTGTAAGTTGAATGAAATCACGAGATCTACGATGGAACCACGCACCCGCTAACAAAAATAGAAACGCATGATTAAAGGAGATATATTTTCCCATTCCGCATTTTAGCTCCTCACTTTTATCACGGTTTAGCGTCACTCACTTACAAGCCCGATAAATATCGTTATTACTCACCACCCATATGACCACTATTGTTCTTAGTTTCCATGAGCGAATGGACTAAGTTACACAGTCGCCTGGAGTTGAATTTCTACAAATCAAAGGAGATAGAAGAGGGGTGAGGTTTTCATGAACAAGAGTTTTTTAACATTGATCATCGGGGTCTTTTTCTTGCTCGTTCCCAACACATCGGAAGCGCAGTATGGTTCTTACGGTGAGATCTTCTTTGGCTCGGCAAAGCAGGTCGATACGGGCTTTAGCTATGGCAGCGACACCAGTTTTGGATTCTGGGGAGG
>JYMV01048236.1_pt1 | contig 11911 bp, 10 predicted proteins | sample 338911 | NCBI WGS metagenome assembly JYMV01 (sample SAMN03354496, study PRJNA234377) | hydrothermal vent metagenome | biome: Deep sea; feature: Hydrothermal plumes at the Eastern Lau Spreading Center, Western Pacific Ocean; material: Seawater | place: Tonga | collected 2009 | depth 2000 m m
TGTTGAAGTTCTGAATGACTATTTTTCGGAAATTGTTTCAATCATTGAGGGCCATAATGGGGTTATAACCCAATTTCAGGGAGATGCTGTTCTCGCCATCTTCAATGTTCCAATTGAAGATGATTTTCATGCTCTAAATGCAATAGATACCGCGCGTGAAATTATCGACGTCGTCGCTAAAAATGAGTTCTGTGGACACCAATTATCCTGCCGAATTGGTATTACCACAGGTGACGTTGTAGCAGGTAACGTAGGAGCGAAAGATCGTTTAAATTATACCGTTCATGGAGACATTGTTAACTTAGCCGCAAGACTAGAGCAGTTAAATAAGGAGTTTAGCACCAAAGTATTAATTGCTGCTTCAACGGTTGAAAGGGTGAATAACGTTAAGTTTGACGAAATTGGGAACATCTCAGTACGAGGTAAGGAGGAGCAGGTAATCGTCTATACTCTATCTTCTTAAATACAGAAATTTTTTCTATTTTAACTGATGTCCCTCAAATAATGTTCGGAACCAAAAAATTGATCCAAAAGTTTTTCGCTAAAAAAGGTTTTATAAAACGCCCATTAATATTAATTGTATTAATGTTTTTAATGGCGCAATCCGCTAAGGGACAGGATGTGTATAGTGGCGTAGAGGCTTATCAGAAGGGTGATTATGAAGAAGCGCTGAAACACTTTATTCCACTAAGTAATATTGATCTTGATTATACAGACCTAAGGATTAGCGAAAATAATCCTGAAATTCACGCTTTGGCTCAATATTATTTGGGTTTGATGTACTGCTTTGGTAAAGGTGTACTGCAGAATCATGCTACGGCTAATGACTGGCTTCGAAGAGCTGCCAGACAAGGAAATAGTGACGCAGAACAGGCGACGTGCCCATAATCGCTCAATACTGATCACCACTATAACATTCAGAAATACCACGTCGCTATATTCTAAAAGAAACTTTTAATCTGGAAATGGTTGGAGCGGTAAATTAAATATGGAGGCGGTGTAGAACCTACAACATAATGAAGTATTCGCAATATATCAGAACAGAGTCCATTTCATTCTCAACTTCAAACGCCTCAGATTCCAAATACATTTTGGATCAATTATAGTAAGATCGAAATGCCAATGATTTTTTTCAACCGGTCTATAAAACTATCGTAAAATAGCCTTGTCCATGAAAAATAAGGAGGTGAGGTAGGCACGAACGGATATAAGGCCATTGGCGTTATCGACGACTTCTGATGAAATATTCTCGCGTTCCAGCATAATTTTGAGCACCGAGGCGATCGTAGCCGACTCAATCCTCAGACCTTTGACGAAGTCAATAGCCTCAGCATTACTCCGTGTAATTTTTTCTAAAGCTTCGGCAATTGAGTCGACAGCGGCCGAAAATCGTAAAAGAAACGTTCGGATCTGCGCCCCATCAGCACCCGCCCCTTCTTCGGCACGACCCTGCGCAGCGTAGGCTAACATAAACTCGTAAGCCTCCTCAATTGCTTCTATATTTTCTCTTATATCTCCTGAAGCGCTCATCATTCTTTCTCCTAGGTGTCATCCGTCTGCGTCTTTCCAAATACCATTGAAACCAACAACTGTCGGTGCTCAGGCAGAAAGGTAAAATAGATGTGTAGGATAAAGAAGAAAATTAGCAGTAATGACGCCGCGCCATGCAAAGTATACACTATTCCCCAATTCCAGTCGGACAAGATGGATGGATCCCGCCTCCATAATGGCGTATCAATTTTTGCCAGCATCACACCACCTGTTAATAGAAGTACCAACATGATAAATGCCACCGACCAGTGGTAGAGTTTTTGATTAAGGTCGTACTTCCCCTCCTCTCCGGACTGAGCGTTTCCTACCACAGACCGAAGGTCATCACGATTTGGCATCATAGTTTTGAGGCCATGCACAAATAAGGAACGATAAAGGTGAAAAATTACTGCGAGTATCAGTAGTACCCCAGAGATCCAGTGGATTGGTACCCAGTTGAATTTGATCCCAAGGATTGGCAGAAAGGAAGTGCCCAGCAACGTAATCACTAGACACGCCATAACCCAATGAAAAACCCGATCAGATAACTTATGCCGAACTTCTTCAGGCACCATACCGACTTCCCACTTTAACGCTTCAGGATGGCCGATTAAGCAACCTGATGGCTTGGTGAATCATGATAAAGGCAAATGCCGCTGCTACGGGGAGCCAGAGTATATCCCAAGACATCCCCAACAGCATTTCTTGACCCCATACATTCTTCGAAAAACGAAAAAACTCCATCAACTCACGTTAAGGATCTCACGGCACGGGCAGCTAGATTACCCATAAGTGGAATCTTAAAATGGTTGTAGTTGAGTGCCTTGGCTCCTTGTGCGGCAACCCGCTTGGCCAGCCTCTCCATCTCTGCTCCTACATTCTCGCCTTTCATCAGGTCCTCGACAGTGGTCAAGCGCCGCGGCGTGCACTGCACTCCCCCACAAGCTACACGAACATCAGAAACCTTGCCACCTGTGATCTTCGCGACCATAGCAATACTGACCAACGCGAAATCCCACGTCTGACGATCGGCGATTTTTTCGAAATAATGTTTGGCACCTGACCACTTCTTCGGAATGCGAATTTCCGTCAAAATATCGCCTTTCTCCAAAACGGTCATGCGGGTGATGTCAACCGCCGGGCCAATGAAAAATTTCTCGGCAGGAACGGTTCGTATTTTGCCCTTGCGTGAAATTATCATTTCCGCTTCCAACGCAACCAGTGCAGGACCGGTATCGGAAGGGGTCACAGCAACGCATCGAATGGCGTCGTAAAGGGCGTGCTCCCGGTTCATAGCTGTCGGCGTATTGGCATAGCATGTGTTGCCACCGGCACGGTAGCACGGGAAACCATCACGATAGTAACTACAACGCGTATCCTGTGACACGTTTCCACCAATGGTCCCGGCGTTTCTGATTTGCGGGCTTGCAACCTTGGCGGCAGCTGCTGTCAGCAGAGGAAAGTTTTTCTGTAACAGTTTGTTATCCTCGATTTCCGTCAGCGTCGTGACGGCACCAATAGCAACGTGGTCTCCATTATCCTTGACACCGTGAAGCTGCTTCAAACCGGCAATGTTAATGACCGCCTGAGGCCTTTTATGGCGGTCTTTAAACCAGTCGAAGCTGTCCTTGCCACCGGCAATAATCCAGCCGTCTTTCCCGTATTTGTCCGCTAACTGAGCCGCTTCCTCGACACTTGCGGGCTCAAACAGGTCAAATGAATGCATATAATCAGTCATTGTTCGGTCTCCTCACCCGCAATTACTGGGTGTTAATCTGAAGGGGCTTATGGGATTGTGGCTGTTTCGCGAGCACATTGACAATCATGTCCGCTACTACGGGCACCCGGTTAAACATGTGTCCTCCTAAGGCATCGGATACAGCACTCAAATAGGCGGCAGATGCGGCGCCCTGGATGGGCTCACCGACACCTTTCGCCCCAACCGGATTTTGTGGATCATGAGCACCCTCCACCGCCAGTGAACCTAGTTTAGCTGGAACGTCCAGATAGGTCGGTGGCTTCGCCTGGTAAAATCCACGCGCCTGCGGACGACCATAGGCGGGGTCGTAAGTGTATCTTTCTGTCGCAGCTAGACCAAAACCCATGACAGCAGCGCCTCGGATCTGAGCATCAAGACCCTGCGGATGCAGAACCTGACCAACGTCCGCGACACCAATATAATCGAGAATTTCGATCCTACCGGTTTCCGGATCCAGCTCAATTTCGATGAAGGCCGCTGCCAGAGCGGGGACAATACCCTTTTTGGGCAGCTTGTCCTTGGCCACACCTATCAACCCTGTACCAGCGATCATCTTGACTGAGGCCTTGGTCAACCCTTTGAGATCAGGATCAACTTCATGTCCGGCATATTTTCCGCCGAGTTCAATAGCCTTTTTGGCCGCTTGGGCAAATGTGATTGAGCCAGAACCGCTCTTCTTGACGACACGCTCGTTATCAAGCTTATAGTCATCTGCCTTTCCACCCATCATCACAGCACCAATCTCCAGGAGCTTCTGCTTGGCATCCATCCCCGCAGCAAAATTTGTCCGTGTCATGGTAAAGGAAGTATTGGAGCCGAATTGGCCAATATTAAATGGCATAGCCTTCAGAGTTCCGCCACGTTCTATGATCGTGTTTTTCCAATCATAACCCAGAACTTCAGCAGCCACACGTGATGTCGATGCATATGAATAGGTTCCGAGGTTCCCGACGCCTGTGTGTACATGGAGTTTTCCGTCCGGCGTGATCCGAACCATCCCATCCCAGCCGTTGTAGCCAGCCGCGTGGTAAGCTTGCCCCATACCAACAGCTCTAATTTTACCATTGGCCTGCTTGCCGGCTTTTTTTACTCGGTCAGCATATCCAAACTTCTTGGCGGCCTGTTCCAGGCCTTCACGAAGGTATGCACTGGTCAGCGGTGCACGCTTTGGGCCGATTTTACCACCCTGGCCTCCGCCTGGTGTATTAACCAGACGAAGTGCAAGCCGGTCTATACCGAGTTGGCGCGCGCCTTTGTCTAAAATAGGTTCAAGGATATTAGCGGTCTGGTTCTCGCCGGGACCCCGCTGAGCACCCTTTGGCGGAGTGTTTGTCAGGACGGGGATGCCCCGGAACCGCATGGCCTCCGGTTGTAAAACAACCGAAGCCGCCATCCCGAAATTCTGGAAGTCCCAGAACCCAGAGGTCGAACCATTATCCTGCACAACATAACTATCAAGTGCCAAAATGCGACCTTTGGCGGAAAAACCAATTTTTACCCAACCTTGGAAGGCGGCTCGGGCGGATCCATTATAGAACTCTTCTGCACGACTTACCCTCATTATTACGGGACGACCGTTTAATTTTTTCGACATCAAGGCAGGCAAAGCCATCAACGGATATGAATACCCCTTACCCCCAAAACCGCCGCCGCAGAACTCTGTAACCAGGTTCAGGTCAGAAGGTTTAATTCCGATGAGCTTTGCCAGACTGGGGTGTGCAAACGACGACGACTGAGTGGAACCCCAGACGTGGCATTTACCATTCTCCCAGTAAGCAGCAGCTGAACGCGTCTCCATAGCGTGGTGCGCATTGGCCTCACTTACGAAGGTCTCTTCGACGACAACCTTAGATTTCTTAAAGCCGCTCTCTAAATCGCCATAGTTCCATTCGGCTGCCGGTTTTCCCATGGGCAGCTTGTCTTCACCAGCTATTGCGAAATCTTTTCCACTCCATTTAATCTGCTGCAGCTTTATCCCTTTCCGGTTTGCGACATTGCCTTTTACATTCGCATTGGGTCCGTTCGGTTTCAGGCTAGTGAGCGGATCGGTAACGAACGGCAAGGGTTCAAGTTCGACTTTGACCGCCTCAATCGCGTCCTCTGCCTGCTGCTCGGTCAGAGCTGCGACGGCCAGAATGGGCTGGCCCACGAAGACCGGGTAACCGCTCAAGATTGCGTGCCCGGCATCCTTAGGCTGCTTGACTTCGCTTGGCAGCAACACACCAACCACACCCGGCATTTTCTTCGCCTTGCCGACATCAATCGACTTGATTTTGGCATGAGGCATGGGCGACGGAAAAATTTTCAGATGAGCCATGCCATCTGCTCGGAAATCCTCCGCATATTTTGCTGAACCGGTGACTTTTGCATGTACGTCCGGTGGGGTGAAATCTTTTCCAATTAGTTTGAAAGCCATGATCTATGCCCTCCCTGCTGCGCGCATAACGCCTTTGAGGTAGTGGTCATAAGCACCACATCTACACAAATTCCCCGACATGGCACGGCGTGCCTGATCTTCCGTCGGTTTCGGGTTCTTTTTAAGCAAGCCCACCGCGGACATCACCTGACCCGGCGTGCAGAAACCACATTGCGGTCCCAGTTCATCAATGAATGCCTGCTGTACAGGATGAAGGGTGCCATCAGGCGAGGCCACGCCTTCAACGGTCTGAATTTTTTTGCCGCGAACCTGATGCGTCAAGGTCGAGCATGAGTAAATTGGGACATCGTCGGCGAGAACGGTGCAGGCGCCACACTCCGCTCTGTTACAACCAATTTTAGTGCCGGTGAGACCAAGCCTGTATCGGAGTGTGTGTGCCAACGTATCGTTCGGCGCGACATCAACGCGGCGCGTTTTTCCGTTAATATTCAATGATACCAGTCGCTCAACACCACGTACTGCCGCACGCGCCTGTTTAGAATGGCCAGTAAACATGTAGGCAGCTGCCGATACGGCAACACCAGAACAGACGACACCGCGCAAAAACTCACGACGTGTGGAGCCTCCATCTTGCCATGAGTTCATTGGCAGATCAGGCAAGTTTCCAGCAACCTCTTGTGTTGCGGGAACCCATTCGAAATCGTCAGCTATATCTGGTGGAAACTCGAAGTCTTCGTCTTCAACAACACCATCTTTCCAGGATTCGGTCATGGAAACATCCTCCAATGCTATTTAGCCCACGCATACATCCAACGAGTAACCCCAAGAATCTTATTCTAAGCCCAATTCTGGTGTCCCCGATTTCTGGATAAGGCCTACCTCATGGTTCACTACCTCCCTAGTTTATAACACCATACCTAGTTCTGCCATATAAAATTGCAAATACCTCAAATTTGTTGTGGATAACTTCAGGATAAAGCATATTTTTTAATAATTGGACGGCTCAAGAAATATCAAGAAAGCGGAGGCGGTTTGAAAGTAATTTCAGTATTATTTTGGGTCATCATCCTGGCACCTCTCTTATTTTGGACTGCTCAGGCTCATGGGGATAAAGCTGAAGAGGCCGAGCATTGGTATTTTCTGCATCGCGTTAATGACTGGGATATTAAAGAGACGGCAACCGGTTATTTGTGTTCTACGTCTATTCAAAACCTTGCTCCAAAATGGGAAACTTCAGCGCTATACCAGCCTTACGTTGCCGAAGCTAAGCGGCGCGGTCTAACAGAAGAACAATGCGCTAAACTGACGGGAAGATTTAAGAACCTACAAGTAAAGCCATAAATGTACCTGAAGACAGATTGGCAAAACGGAAATTATACCGATCGATAAAGAAGAACACTTTGACCTTTTCATTTGCATAATAGGGTTTTTACAGGAAACATACGTGCTTTCTGAAAACATACAGGTAGCTCGGTTCAATTAGATAGAAATTGACTGTTTGTAGGGGGTTTAGTTGAAAAATTTCCCAGGGCACGAGAGAGACCGCCAAAACTAAAAATAATCTATCTACGCTTTCAAAGCTTCCAAAATGTCCTCGCGGTGAATTGGTAGCTTCCTCACCCTAATCCCAACAGCGTTATAAATAGCATTGGCGATTGCTGGCCCAACGACACAGGTTGCCGGTTCTCCCACACCACAAGGATAAAGGCCATTTTCGACAATCTGTATGTCCATTTCCGGAAGCTTATCCATCGTCTGCCAAAAATACTTGTCGAAATTGGTTTGAACAAATTTGCCGTTTTCCATTGTGAGTTCCTCCAACAAAGAGTTGCTCACACCCCACAAGAGAGATCCCTCTACCTGTGCTTTAATCCCATCGGGGTTTACCGCTAATCCGACATCGATTGCGATAGTTAACTTTTTAACCGAAACATCACCAGAGGCGCGATTTACATGCACTTCGGCCGTACATGCACAAAAACCAGGATTGGTCCTTTCTTCTGCCCCCGTTACCGCAATTCCGTGAGCCGTGTCTTTGGGAAGTATTCGGGTTCCATAACCTGCATGACCAGTCGAGATTCTTAGGACATTGGCGAGTCGTTTCGCCCCCGCCACGTTTGCGCTAGGGTGATATTGCGGCCAAAAATTCCATTTTTTCCAAAATGGTCCTGGTATACCAAAAAGTAGTGGAACTTGGTGGAACGCTTTGTCGCTTGGCTTTGCCCCTGCGTTCTTTCCTTTACCGGTGAGTAAACCAAGTCTAACGATAAGCGGATCTTTTTTAAGTTTATGGGCGATTTCATCCATCATACTCTCAATGGCAAAAACCGTGAAATTATTGGAAACACTCCGAACGGGCCCGATCGGCGTAGCGTTCTCGATGACTTTATTTCGGAATGCCTGTATCTCCTGATTTGGGACATCATACCAATGGTCAGCGCCGTTTAAGGAGAAAACTTCAACTTTTCCTTTGCCATCTGCAGCCGGTATCATTCCCAGCGCTGACCCCATCCACCCACCGACTACGTCATGCTTCATTCCAATAACCTTGCCATCACTGGTAAGCATCGCCGTTAAATGCTGGTAAGTTTGAGAACGAGGTTTTTCCAACGACATATCGTCTTCACGCGTAAAGATGACTTTTACGGGACGACTGAGTGTTTTAGATGCAACCGCCGCTAGAATAATTGGCATGGGGACAATGCGACTACCAAATCCGCCTCCAACGTAATGTGGATGAAAGATAATTTTATCCGGCGTGGTCTTTAGAAAACCTGAGAGGACAAGGCGAACTACGTGGCCCGCCTGACAACCTCCAAAAACATTCCATATGCCGTCGACATTTTGAACAAGAGCGCTATGCGGTTCTAAAGAAACATGCCCCACCATTTGGGTTATATACGAGGCCTGAATTGTCTCATTTGTTTCTTTTTCTGCCTTATCTACATTGCCATCTTTTACCCAAGCCAATCCCTTAGACCGATCAGTACGCAGTTTCTTAGATTCCGCTAAAAGGTCGTCGCTTGAGATTTTTGAATGTGCCGGGATGTCCCAATCGACCTTAACCAATTGAGCAGCACGCATTGCCGCGGGGAAACTCTCGGCTATAACGAGTGCCGTTGGAATGACGTTACCTTGAACGGCAGGAGGGAAGTTTAAAGGCAATGTCTTTATGTAACCGTCAATCTGTTTAGCTGCCGTATCATCGATTTTTTTTATTGTTGATCCTACGCGGGTTGGAGCCGGGACAATTTTGCCGTAAACCATATTGGGCACATAGGCGTCTATCCCGAACCGAGCTTTACCATTGATCTTTTCAGGTATATCCATGGCAGGCATTGAACGCCCAATAATTTTAAACTTGTCCTTTGGCTTGAGTTTGACTTCAGCTAGGTCCTCTTCGGAGATTTTGTGTTCGATAGCAGTTGAAGAGAGTATCTCGGAGTAAGTCATTTTTTCTCCCGAAACGGTATCGACTACCGAGCTACGCCGCGCGACACAGTCTTCTTTTTCAGTATCGAGTAGTTCTGCGCCTGTCTCAACAATTAATTCTCGCGCCGCCGCCGCAGAGCGGGCCAGGCGATCAAACATCTCATGAACTGAATAACTTCCAGCCGTAATCTGCAGGCCATAAGTTGCCTGCGCCTCTGCCGTCATTTCCGGATAGTCAATTTGGACCCACTCCCAAGCAAGCTCAAGTTCCTCCGCAACTATTTGGGCCAGTGCGGTTCCAATGTGCTGGCCCATTTCGGTTTTTAAAATATGAACTGTGGTCCGGCCATTGGCTTCCATCGTAAACCAGATAGTCGGATCAAAGTTAGGTGGGACGACCAGAGGGCTTGATGGGTTAAGCAAATTGATGACTTGGCGGCCTACTGCGTGGGCGGAAGATACACCGAATAATAATCCCGCACTCCCAGCAGCAGAAGAAATGAGAAATTGCCGCCTCGAACTACGCAACATTTTGTTAAATAATTTATTCATCCCGATTTCTCATTTCTCGCGACGCTCGCTGAATTGCCTTTTTTATTCTGGGATAGGTCATGCACCGGCACAAATTAAACTTCATTGCGGTGACAATTTCTTCATCTGTTGGCTTTGGATTGTCCGCCAACAAAGCCGCCGCCTGCATAATCTGGCCTGATTGACAATAGCCGCACTGTGCAACCTGCTCTTTAACCCAGGCTCTTTGAAGAGGGTGATCTGACCTTGCATCAAGACCCTCAATTGTAGTGATGATTTCGCCTTCCACGTCAGCCAACCGGATTTGACAGGATCGCATTGCTTCACCGTTCAGGTGCACTGTGCAACATCCACAATGTCCACGTCCACACCCAAATTTAGTGCCGGTCAAACGCAGATCTTCGCGCAACACCCAAAGCAAAGGCGTATCCGGCGCAGCATTAACAGAATAGCTACGACCATTAACTTTGAGCAGCGACATCAGCAGACCTCCCCAACTAATGGTATCCACGATATCACCAAGTGAGACTGCGGTCAAAAATATTAGAAATTGGCGGACTAAAAACCATGGATTTGTGTCGCAAATAATTGAAGGATCTTTTCGTCTTTCGTTCTGGATACGGATGTCGGAGAGAACATACCTTACAGTTAAATCTATCTGAGATCATAAATAGACTTAATTTCGATATACCCATAGTTCTTAAATTCAATTGCCAACCTTTGGATAGGCAATTGGTACCCTCAGAACCTTGCTCAATAAAAAATACTAAGCTACGCTTATTTTTCTACTTTTTGTAAGATGCGGGGGCCCCCTATGTCATATCTCGACAATCCATCATCCGTTCTCAATCTGGTCACCGACGACGAGGCACACCGCGATGTATATATTGCTGAAGACGTCTATGAACTGGAAATTAAACATTTGTTCCGCAATACCTGGATCTACGTCGGGCATGCCAGCCAAATTCCAAATAAAGGAGATTATTACACAACAACTATTGCTGATCAGCCGGTACTAATGGTTAGGCACACAGATAACGAAATTCATGTATTATATAATCGATGCGCCCATCGTGGGACTAAATTAGTCACTGATATTCATGGCAATACGGGGAAAACAATTAGATGCCCCTACCATGCCTGGACCTATCGGACGGATGGTACACTACTAGGTATTCCGGTGAGGGATGGATATGAAGACGTAAGTTTTGAAAATTCTTGTGCCTCAAAGGGCATGACGGCAGTTTCTAATGTTTGTGTCTATCGTGAGTTTGTTTTCGCGAAGCTTCAAGAGGGTGGGATCGAGTTCGAAGAATTTTTTGGAGATTCCTTATCAAGCATTGACAATATGATCGATAGATCACCGGAGGGGCGTCTTGAAGTTGTCGGCAACCCGCTTCGATATATGCATCACTGTAACTGGAAAATGTTAGTTGAAAATCAAACCGACTCCTTCCATCCAATGGTCGTTCATGAATCATCAGCTGGAGTTGTAAAAGAAATATGGGAAGATATGAAACCGCATAGTAATGCAACCCCCATGGCGGTTGAGTGCATTGTGCCATTCACCTCTTCCTACAGTTTCTATGAAAAGATGGGGATCCGCACCTGGCAAAACGGCCATGGTCACACCGGTGTCCATTTTTCAATACATTCTGATTATACGGAAGCCTCCGGTTATGTGGACCAAATGAAAGAAGCTTACGGGAAAGAACGTGCCGAAGAAATTTTAAACGAAAACAGGCATAATACTGTTTATTTCCCGAACCTAATGGTTAAAGGTCCAATTCAAACATTACGGCTATTTAAGCCTTTAGCTGCTGATCGTACTCTCGTTGAATCGTGGATTTTCCGCTTAGTTGGAGCTCCAGACATGCTTCTTGAGCGCACAGCAATGTACAATCGTCTTATTAATGCTCCTACGTCAATTGTGGGCCACGATGATACAGAAATCTATGAACGCGCCCAAGAGGGCCTTCACTGCACAAACAACCAATGGATGAATTTCCAACGACACCACTTTGGGGAAGAGGGGGTCGCTCCGATGGAAGAGTTTCCCGGCACAACGGAAGCACAAATGCGTAATCAATTCCGCGCCTGGAAAAAGTTTATGTTTTCGGTTGATGATCAATCAGGAGTACAAGCGTGAACCTGACAGAAGTTGATTTAATTGATTTCGTGATCCGTGAGGCCAGAATTCTTGATGAGCAACAATACGAAGAGTGGCTTGAATTATTTACCGAAGATGGAATTTATTGGATGCCACTTGAATTTGGTCAAAC